>Ga0224511_10002912_pt1 | contig 11944 bp, 6 predicted proteins | sample SF_May12_sed_USG_2_FD_169988 | JGI IMG/M metagenome (GOLD analysis project Ga0224511, IMG submission 169988) | Sediment microbial communities from San Francisco Bay, California, United States - SF_May12_sed_USGS_8_1 | ecosystem: Environmental > Aquatic > Marine > Sediment | place: USA... | reverse complement strand
GAAACACACGGCGCCAGTATTTAAATTTTCTTGCAGAGAAACTTGATGTATAATTTAACAATTGGTGTGAAACGGGACAGACATAACTTCTATTTTGAAAGGATTTCCAACGATTTAGGAGCCGGGTTGATTGATGATGTAGCAATTGTTTTGTCTGTTTAGACAGATTTCATCCAATTTACAAAAGAAATCTAATCAATGTTAGAATAAGGCTCCACTATGATAAATGTGGTATTGATCATTTACTATACAAACGAACTGAACACATGAAAAAAGTTGTTGTGGGAGGTTTTACGTAAAAGGGATTGTGTCACCAAATTAAAGGATTTTTGTTCCTGTAAAAGCCAATTAACTCTAAAGCCCGGAGCGCTGGGCGTAATAAGAATCAGTTAGAAGACCTAATACATGTAAAAGACATTTAGCTTGTTTTTGTTTGGAACATACCACAATTACCTACAGGTCCTAGGTAGTCAAATAAGATAGGCATAGGCAAATTTATTTGAGGAATCGTATTTTGTCAAAGTTTATTAATTACTCTATAATTATTTTTAATAAGTATTTGTTCTTATGTAGTGGGTATATACCAACACTTCAAGACACTTAAAGTTTGCCATTGTTTAACAATGCGTAGAGTTTTCAAGTGCTCTTTTAAGCGTTGTTCTGACTTTCCGTCATATTCAATAACGTAAACAATAAAGTTGTGTTTCATAAAAAAACGTTAGTTCTGAAATGTACCTATTTACCTACATACTGTTTACACCGTTGACCACAAGTAAGCCGTATCTCTGACTTGAAAAGGGGGTACTTTAAATAATAATCTTTCTTTTTAGTTCAGTGTAGCTCAGCACGATAACATCTATACAATTAAAAGAATACTGCCACCGACAGACGTTTTGTATGTGCGTTTGTGTCTTCTGCAAATAAATATAGGCGTGACTAGATACACGTTATTTCGCGTTTATATCAATATAAAATCGAAATTTGATAGGAAAAATCAAGTATTGTGCGAGTAATTTTATACGTTTATCACACTATCTAGTTGAAGCAATATGGTTTTAATGGAGTTTTTTGAATATTTAATGTGTAAAAACTGATATAGCTGAGCAGTTCGGAAGTAAAATTCTTGTTATAAATTAAAATGAACGTAGATTTACATAATATTTCATATAACAATGCAAAAATTTAAATTAGAGTAGATTTACATTATTATTCATATTACCAAATACAATTCTTGTTGTTCTGTTTCTCTTGATTCTTTATTGCTGCCTTTATTGAACTGGTTACAATCATAGCACGAACCCTGAGCGCAAATATTGTTTTTGTTTAAAGGACACTTAATTGTTTTCTGATAGTGGTAATAAATTTTACTTTTTTTTTAAATAAAGACTTTCAAAACCATCAGGATGAAAACTCTGATAAAGGAAAGTTGTATACTGAAACACACATAAGTCATTAAAATGCATGAATTATTTGTAACGGTGCATTGAGATGCATTACACTATAAACCCATTTCTTTGTTATTAACTGGTCTTTTGAGATACAAAACAGTAGTGCCACTAAAATATACATGAGGAACTACGAACGAGGCACGTTCAACCAACCAAACAAACCAGCCAACAACAAACAAACAAACAAACAAACATGAACACAAAACAACAATACACTTAATTTCGCCCTGTATACAAACATCAGCATAAAATGGGAAAACTTTGTTGTAAAATCACCGTTTATTTATAACTATATAATTGCTTCTATTTTAAGTATGTTTAAAAAAATAGTCCTTATTTTTAATATCTTGGTTTATCCAACCACCACGCCCTACACTTTGCATTCGCAATCGCTTCCGATTATTTCCCATTATTTTGGTTTCTATTTTTAAATTAATGTTGAACACAGCCCAAACAGTTTGTCTCTCTGTTAAGTTGACATTTTAAATAGACACTGGCTTCAATGAAAATAGTTTACGGTTTACTGTTAACTGTAGGTTGTTATTAGCAAAAACAAATGTTGCACGCCATGACAAAACCTGCATTAATGACATTCAGTAATATTAAACCCATTATTTTTATTTCAATGCAAAATTGAATGATTTTGCAATGTTTTCACATCGATTTATTATTTGGCTAACATACTGCCCTAAGTATAGGGATTACGAAACGCATGGTTATTTGCTTCTCCACATTCTATTGTTGCTATGGTAATCAGTCGTGCACAATCAGGTGTTATTTTGAAAATGGAAGGGTTGCTGCCTTGAAAAGGCTATTTAAATGTTCTTAACAATAACAAATTGGTTTTATTTTTTTGATATTCTTACACATAATATGTTAAAAGAAATAGATAGTGTGTTTTATATAAATTCTTTAGCTTTTATATTTTCAGAACGTCATGTAAACTTGAAAATGATTATTTTGACGTCATTTTCTTTCCGTGCTGTCTTGACGTCATGTTCAAATTTTACAATAGTGTTCTTATTCAAATGCTCATATCTTAACAACTATACGAGATAGATGCATGAAATTTTCAGCATTTGTTCAGCGCAGTTTGATATACATGATGTATGTAAAAACAAAAAAATCACATTTTATGTCATTAATGCAGATTTTCTCATGGCTCGGCACAAATACATTTGACATTTGTTTACTTTAATGTGCGTTAAAAATAATACGTTTTAATGTAGGGACGTAATACTTTGTAATTTAGAATTAGGTACACAATAGTCCTACTTTGATGATGGAGTCTACCATTTTTTGACAAAAATGTACTTCACATGTCATCTTCCGTCTTTGAACATTTACTAATCATTCTGCCAGTGTAAGAGACTGTAAATCAATATCCCAGAAAAGATGTCATCACCAAAACTAAAGCCGGTTTTCCAAATTATATACTTTAATAACGATTCCATCCTATGTTCAAATGGCGATGCCTTTGGAAAATTAAACATTGGACATTGCGAGATAAAAACTTTGTTAAAATATGAGAGCTATGAAAACCACATAGTGAAGCATCTAATTTAGTAGCTGTATATTCATAACAACATTTTTTCTCTACTATTTGAATTTATTTTAGACAATTCAGGTTGGTGCTCGAGGCAGAAAATTTGGATGCTAGTTCGGAAGAATGCCGATTACGTAATCTGATCTTGATGTCAATGTTAGATTGGAGTTATCCTCAAGGACTGCTGACATCTGTAATTACATGTTTGTCATTTACATGATTCTCACTTGACGGTTCAGGGCCTAACAAACTCTTATCTTGACAAAGATAGGTTAAAATGTGTCCACACTACCATAATGTCCATAGAGAAATGTGAAAGGTACAACGATCAATTTGGTCCGTTCGTGAATGAAATTGTAAAACACTAAAGGGTTTTTATCTCCTATTGTGCCTTGTAGAAATCATGAAAGTGTAATACTCTTGATCACCGTTCAAGGATGATACCGATTCCTTGTTTGCAAATAATTTTGAATCATAAGTCCAGTTTCCAGAGCTGAATTTTCTTTTCAAAAACCATTCGTGTCGTCATTCAGCTTACAAGCTTACACGGCTGGGTGGAGCACATTACCTTTCTTCTGCATCAACAAACATTATTTTCATAAACGTTACATTCGACAACCTTTAATGGAATCGTCTTGTGATGACACTTTTGTAAACAAGATTTTTCTAATAAAATTGTAAACACATTAACACATAATGAAAACAATAACGAACTTCAATTGAAATTATTTTAATTATACTCGTATTGCACAAATGTTTACAACACGTTTTATTACACATTTGTAGAGCTTACAACATATGTTCTTTCAACATATCTTCAATTTATATTACACATAGTTTGAGAGTGTTTTCGTTTAAGCAATGCGGCTCAGAAACTCGCCATATTATTTACTAACCAAACCATAGATATGTTACAATATGTTTATACACATTTGCATTGTTATGTGAGTGCGATCCTTTTCTACATCTAGACACAAGGCAATGCTACAGGTACGGAAGTTGTAACGGATTACTTAATAATAAAGGTATGACTGTAGATACCAAGTCCTACATACATATTAATGTTGGTTCATTACTTAACAATCATAGTTTAAACAGTAACCTGTATGCAGGAATTTAAGTCATATGGTGACCAATACTTGTAACGCACAAAAGATTGCAATATATCACAAATGCCTACTGAATAGTCTATTTGAGACCACACTCTAGAACGTTTTTTTAATAAAACATTCTTCCGGAAATATAAATACGATCGTATTAATGGCTGTTTAATAATAATGTGATTCAGTATTTTGTATCATTTGAATAAAATATGACACTATGAATAATTGCATTAATAATATAAATTGTACAAATATTATTTCGTTTTATCGTAAAAATAGATTTGTTTCACAACTGTTAGAAGAAACAGTCCGTCTAGACACACAAGAGTGTTCCTTTAACGATGGCCGTCATTTTCGCGATAATTTCTGTCGGTTTTACCTGTGTGTCAGGTACGTTAACAAGTACTTTTCAAGCCTACATGAACACCTCGGAGATAGGCGGAAGTTTGCTGTCGCAAGTTTCCACCACTGGTCGAGTTGGATGTGTCTCAGAATGCAGTAGAATGGCAGCATATGGATGTAATGCCGCTCGTTACAATTCTGGGACGAATGAATGCGAACTAATGCGCGGCTTCTGCGAGACTTCGAATACTACTTGGTCGGCGCTGACCGCTGGGTGGGGCATCTTTGTTCAGGTACACGTGCTTTAATATTTGCATTGAGGAAAAAAGGTTTCAACGAAAACATGCAAATTTGCTTTTATTTAAACAGCTTTTAATGTGTAGCGTTCATGTCCTTCAGGCAACGTTAGTGTGTAAACCTGGATGGCTTCCTTTCTGCAACTCCTGTTACACACTTGTCAAATCCATGCTGAAGTGGTCGCAGGCACAACTTCACTGTCAAAGTTTGGAGGGACACCTTGTATCTGTAACAAGCGCACAGGAAAACGACTTCGTAGTAAAGATTATGGGAAAAGAACGGAACGTCTGGATCGGGGCGCACGGCAGTGGAGACATGTTCGAATGGGATGGCGCTGATCCATGGGGCTTCTCTGTGTTCCCTGCGTCCTGGGCTGCCCCCGAAAGTCGGGAGTGCGTGCAGTTGACCAATGACGGTCTCTGGAGGACGTACCCCTGCCACTTTACACCGATTTTCATCTGCGAGGTGGAGGTTAACATCCACTAGGATGATAACTATTTACATCAGTGGTCTAGAGAAAACACTTGGCTTGCACAAGTATCAATTCTTTACCTTAAAATGTTCTGTTTTATATACGCCTACCAAATATAAGTGAACAATAAGAACTTAAATGTGAGTAAAAAATTCGAACTCAAATGTAATACAAACCGTATGGTAGCAGTGCGGTTTTAATATGTTCTTACCTTTTAAAGCGCCTTTTAGTTTATGTAGGTATGCTTTCAAACATTCATTTCAGAAAGTCCGCTTACTCAAGGTCACCAAGCGCTGAAGGTGTAACGTGTTAGCTGTGGTCGCCCAGGTTCTATCTCTGGAGATGCACTTATTTGTTTTTATATGAACTCTCCCAAGTAGTGATAAAGCCAAACTGGTACAAAACTGTTTTTGAACTGCAACAACAAACGGAAAATACTATAAAACATTATTTTTGTAACATGTTAGAGCCTGTAGGTATTGGAAGGTGACAGCTATGCATAAGAAGTGTTTAGTTCACGAATACACATGTTGAACTGTATTAAGAGTTATTTGTACGGAAACATTTCAAACATTTATTTGTTTACACATAAAAACAAACGGATTGCTAATGATACATATGAGTTCAAAATAATTTAAAAGCTAGGGGAAAATAAATAATAATATAATATATTATATAATTATATAATATATTTTTATTACATAAAAAAGTAACAAAATGTTAGGACAACTATATTCTAGATCATGCCAACAATATCACAACAAACTAATGCACATAACCCTGTAGAAATTTAATTCGGGTTTGAATAAAGTTCGGTAAATTAAAAATAATACATAAATATATGTTTATTTCTGTTATTGTTAGTATTATCGAACTGTATTCAAATTCGAATTACATTGCTACTGGGTTATGTGCATAAGTTTGTTTATGTAAATTGTAATGTTATCAGAGTTATTATAAATTATAATTTATTTAAAGGATATGTAAGATTGTAAAACACATGATAGTTATAAAACCCCTTCAATGTATTAAGATGGGTCATTATTGTCAAGAGCAATGCGTGTAAAATCAAAAATGTGCCTACAAAAAGATTGACTTTTTATGAAAAGTCCAAGATACATTCTCTATTTACACTTTTTACGGGACTCAAAGCAATAGGTTAAGGAAGTCTTTTTTGAAAATTAATTTACTTAACATATTTAAGAATCTCAATAATGTAAATGTAAAACACTGTCAAGAAAACTCAATATAATTATAATTAAATATTGGCCTCATGGCAAATAATTAAGTATCAAAACCATGCAGGTCTCTATATCTTTCCAATTGTGAGACAATCCGCGTTAGTCCCACACGAGCGTGGATGGCTGATAACCAGATGGCCCATAGGGCCCTGGGTCGCTCACCTGAGGAAAAGGTCAAAGGTAACAGTGGAGCCATTTACAGAGGACCACTGATGTTGTACACAAAAATGTATAATTAAAAGGAAAATTGTGACCCGGGCGGACTCTATTTTGGCCCCAGGGGCATAATTTGAACAATTTTGGTTGGAGGACCTCTAGATAATGTTATATACCAAGGATGAAATCTCTGGGCCTTTTAGTTTTAGACAAGACTTGTGAAAATTGCATGTTTTCGTTATATAACTCAATGTAAGATTGTAACCCCCGGGGCGGTGTCAATTTTTATCACAGGGGCATAATTTGAACAATTTTAGTAGAGGACCTCTAGATGATGCTATATACTAAATATGAAAGCTCTGGGCCTTTTAGTTTTAGACAAGACTTGTGAAAATTGCATGTTTTCGTTATATAACTCAATGTAAGATTGTGACCCCCGGGGCGGTGTCAATTTTTATCACAGGGGCATAATTTGAACAATTTTAGTAGAGGACCTCTAGATGATGCTATATACTAAATATGAAAGCTCTGGGCCTTGTAGTTTTAGACAAGAAGATTTTTGAAAATTGCATTTTGAAAACCTATTTTTTGACCCCGTGACCTACTTATGCAACCAACTGGAACAATATGAACAATTTCAGTAGGGGAGCACCAAGGCACCATTCCTGTTAAGTTTGGTTAAATTTCCATTAGCGGTTCAAGAGAAGAAGTCGTTTGAACTTTTCCTTATATAATTTAATTTAAAATTGTGAACCCCGGGGTGGGGTCAATTTTGACCCCAAGAGCATAACTTGAACAATTGTGGTAGAGGACCTCTAGATGATGCAAATATGAAAGTTCCTAACTTTGTAGTTTTAGACAAGGCGTTTTTGGAAAATTGCAGTTTGAAAACATATTTTTTGACCCCGTGACCCAATTATCCAATCAACTGGAACTGTTTGAATAATTTCGGTAGGGGACCACCCATGGACCATTCCTGTTGAGTTTGGTCAAATTCTCATCAGCGTTTCAAGAGAAGAAATCGTTTGAACTGTTCCTTATATAATTAAAAAAATGTGTAAAATTGAGACCCCCGGGGTGGGGTCACTTTTGATCCCAGGGGAATAATTTAATTTAAAATTGTGAACCCCGGGATGGGGTCAATTTTGACCCCAGGAGCATAACTTGAACAATTTTGATAGAGGACCTCTAGATGATGCAAATATGAAGAAATCGTTTAAACTGTTCCTTATATAATTAAACAATTGTGTAAAATTGAGACCCCCGGGGTGGGGTCACTTTTGATCCCAAGGTGTCAATTTTTATCACAGGGGCATAATTTGAACAATCTTGGTAGAGGACCTCTAGATGATGCCATCTACCGAATATGAAAGCTCTGTGCCTTGCAGTTTCAGACAAGAATATTTTTGAAAACTGAATTTTGAGAGCCTTTTTTTAAACCATGTGACCTACTTATGCAACCAATCAGAATCATTTAAACAATTTCGGTAGGAGACCATCCAGGGACCATTCCTTTTCAGTTTGGTCAAATTCCCATAAGCGGTTCCAGAGAAGAAGTCGTTTGAACTTTTCCTCATAAAATTTAATGTAAAAATTGTGACCCCCGGACGGGATCAAATTTGACCCTATGGGCATTATTTGAACAATTGTGGTAGAGGACCTCTAAATGATGTTATGTACTAAATATGAAAGCTCTGAGCCTTTTTGTTTCAGACAAGAAGATTTAAAAATTGCGCTTTGAAAACCTATTTTTTACCCTATGACATACTTAGGCAACCAGTAAAAACACAACAACAACACAACAAAAAAAAAATCAAAAATAAAAACCCCTGCCGGAGCCGGGAATTTAAGTTGACCATTGACCTCTCGCACCAAAAGCGGATGCGTTACCCCTGTACCACCAAGTCAACCGAGAGTAACGATTGTAGTCAAGTTATTTAACTGTTTCGACGCAATGGGTCGAACCGTAAATAAACAAAGCCGAATTTGCGTGCCACGCATTTTCAACAAATTTACCTTTCAATATTTTACATGCATGGATAACTATATTTGTAAATTTCTCATACTTGAGTAGGTTTCACTGCTTAAACATGGTTAAAATGTAGGATGTAAACAGTTCTGACCTAAACGATACAGACATAGCATCTTTAAGTTTATTTAAAATATGGTTGAAAAATAAACTTAGGAAATTGTAATATAAAACATTTTTTTCGCCAACGAGGGTTATATAGACAACATATACTGGTGCTAGTTTCATTAACTTTGTATCGAGTGTTTGAAATTATTTAAGAAAATTATCATTAAATTAAAATTTGTCCACACTACCTTGTTGTCCAATAAGCAATGCCAGCGTCTCAGTAGCAATGTTGTGAGAGGCAGCCTGCACTATCATTTTGGTCCGTTCCTTGTATAAAATGGTGAAAACATCCATCTCATACTGTATCACGTCCAGATTATCAAACTGATATACTCCAGCACGAATTAAGGGGGATACAAATGCCTTGTTTTAAAAAATATTGCATCATTAGTCCAGTTCCCAGTACTGAATTATTTTTACTTAAACTTCTAACGTGTCAGCCAGCTTACATGGCTAAGTGGAGCACATTTCCTTGCTTCAGAATCAACAGTCTTATACAAAACGTTACGTTTGACAACCTTTGATCAAATCGTCTCGTGATGACACCTAATTCAGGCTAATTGTGTGTACAATATTTGTCCACTAAAATGTGAGCACATTAACACTAAATAAAAACAATCAAGAACATCGATTGAAATTCAATGTTGACACTTTCTTAATTATACTTGTAATGCACAAATTTTTACGATACATTTTTATTACACATTTGTAGAACTTATACATAGTTTAAATGCGTCTTTGTTTAAGCCATGCGGCTAAAAACTTGCCATAATACTTCCCTTTCATCAGTGTAATTTACAACAAGACTGTCCCAACCTTTGATATGTTTACTCTTGTACAATATGTTTTCATATGTTTGTATACATTTGCAATTTCACGTGAATGTGATCCCTTTCCACATCTAGACACAGGGCAATGCTAAAGGTACGGAATTCGTACCGGATTACTAAATAGTAATGGTATGACGGTAGTAACTAAGTCCAACATACATATTATTGTTCCTTTATTACTTAACAATTATATTTTAAACAGTGACATGTATGCAAACATGTATTTATGGCGACTTATACTTGCAATGCACAGTAGATTGCAATATATCACAAATACATAATGAATGGTCTAATTGATACCAATCTCTAGAACGGTTTGCATTTCGCCAATAAACATTCTTCCGGAATTATAAATACGATCTTATTATTGGTTGTCTAAAACTAAAGTGATTCTGTCTTTTGTTTCATTTAAAAAATCACACTATGAATTATTGCACAAAAATATAAATTGTGCAAATATTATTTCGTTTTATCGTAACACAATTGTCACAACTGCAAGGAGAAACAGTCGGACGAGACGCACCAATATGTGCCTATAACTATGGCCATCATTTTACCGGTAGTTTTTGTCGGTTTTACCTGTGTGTCAGGTACGGTTACAAGTACCTTTCAAGCCGACATGAACACCTCGGAGATAGGCGGAAGTTTGCTGTCGCAAGTTTCCACCACTAGTCGAGTTGGATGTGTCTCAGAATGCAGTAGAATGGCAGCATATGGATGTAATGTCGCTCGTTACAATTCTGGGACGAATGCATGCGAACTAATGCGCGGCTTCTGCGAGACTTCTAATACGACTTGGTCGGCGCTGACCGCTGGGTGGGGCATCTTTGTTTAGGTACATGTGCTTTAATATTTGCATTGAGCAAAATAGATTTCAACGAAAACATGCAAATTTGCTTTTATTTAAAAAGCTTTTAATGTGTAGCGTTCATGTCCTTCAGACAACGTTAGTGTGTAAACCCGGATGGCTTCCTTTCTGCAACTCCGGTTACACACTTGTCAAATCCATGATGATGTGGTCACAGGCACAACTTCACTGTCAAAGTTTGGAGGGGCACCTTGTATCTGTAACAAGCGCACAGGAAAAGGACTTCGTGGTAAAGATTATGGGAAAAGAACGGAAACGTCTGGATCGGGGCGCACGGCAGTGGAGACATGTTTGAATGGGATGGCGGTGATCCGTGGGGCTTCTCTGGGTTCCCTGCGTCCTGGGCTGCCCCTGATAGTCGGGAGTGCGTGCAGTTGACCAATGACGGTCTCTGGAGGACGTACCCCTGCCACTTTACACCGATTTTCATCTGCGAGATGGAAGTTAACATCCACTAGATTCACAAAACATTCTGTAATATTGGTTAATATCACAGACCCAGGAAAGCCACTAGACTCGCAAGCAACAACAACAACAACAACAACAACAACAACAACAACAACAACAACAACAACAACAACAACAACAACAACAAAAATCATGTTTCTTAAAACTATTTATTTTTCATGTACACACTAATGCTATCGGTTAATATTTTAAACTGAAGTTGAAAGTATCGTAAAAACTAATTAAATACGAGTCGTATTTCAACATTTGTATTACCTTTTTGTAATTTAATGTTAAAAAATGTGTAATAAAGCTTGTATCCACCTTTCATTTATAAATATCTACTAGTGCAATGGACCCACTGCTAATGTTTCGACGATTAAGTCATGTAACGGAGATACATGTGAAATAGTTCTGCTTATTTGTACGAAAACTTTCCAAGCGTCTCCTGTTTCCTCCTAAAGACAAGCAAAACACACATTGATATTACTCAACAAAAACTAAAACAGTTGGTCACAGATAAAGAGATATAAATAAAGTGTACATATGTTTAAATTGTGGCCATTTTATATAATATTAATGTTTATTTCATAGGAATCTTAAACGTTTTTGCAAAACACTATTTAAATGACCTAAAGCATTTATACAAGCGCACAACAGAAGCGGGAGCCAAGGAATATATTTTAAATGGTATTATGTAAATATTGTAACAATACTCAGTAATTTGTTTATTGTATTTGTTAGACAATATAAAATCATATGAAATATTATGACTGCCTTCAATATACGATGGTGGAGCGGTACTATTAAAAGTAATGCGTGTGAAACAGCACCATTTCCACACAAAACAACTCACAACGCATACGGTCATTATCTTTCTTTTTAATTTTCTTGAACCCGGAACAATTATTAGCACATGTTTTTTAATTAGTTTCCTTTATATACACAATAGAAAAAAGGCACATAGGACAATTCCTGATAGCATGGAATCTGGGCCTCACAAAGTATCAACATCACGCATGCATGTCTCTATATCTTTCCAACGGTGAGGTAATTG
>Ga0224511_10002911_pt1 | contig 11944 bp, 6 predicted proteins | sample SF_May12_sed_USG_2_FD_169988 | JGI IMG/M metagenome (GOLD analysis project Ga0224511, IMG submission 169988) | Sediment microbial communities from San Francisco Bay, California, United States - SF_May12_sed_USGS_8_1 | ecosystem: Environmental > Aquatic > Marine > Sediment | place: USA... | reverse complement strand
TAAACAATGAACAGTCGTCTATCGTTAGCAAACTATCAATTTACTTGGCGACACATGTGACAATCTACTTCATAAGGTAGGTCGAGTTTTTGTTTTTAAATAATAAAAAGTTCACAATGTAGAATGTAATGAAAAGTCTACGCCAGTGATGAGGCTTTGTAATTACAGGCTCATAAACGCAATCGTTTTCCTTATCAAAATGCTTGTTGAATGTAAATATTTATATTTAACTTTGTGCAGGCTTCCTTAGAGTTTCCCCCATTTCACAGATTGATTAAACTGCTAGCATGTAGGAAAACGATATACATGTACTGTCTAAAAGTCCTCCAAGGCATTTCCGTATTGTATTATTATCACTTCTATCAGCTGTTGGTCGGTGCTTTACAAATATTTTATCAATCTGACATCGGATAGCAACGGTTAACTGACCAACTACAGACCAGAATACACTGTAAATTCTAAATAGTATCTCCTAAAATAAATAGCACGGCGAATAGCCACAGAAAGGCTAATAATGTATGGCAGTGCTGTGTTAATGCCTTCAAAATGTACTTTGGATTCAGGGCAAAGACAGGCCACGTCAAGTCTACCAGTTTCACTTCACCGCCTGGCCCGACAAGGGGGTCCCAAGTTTTGCTTCTTCCTTGGTACAATTTCGCCACAAAGTGAATGTGACAAGAGTTAGAGAGACTGGTCCGGTCATTGTTCATTGCAGGTACATAATAAAACAATATATACTCATGTCATGATATAATAATTATTATTAAAAAATCCCTTATAATACATGTAGCCGACATTATTTTATCTAGGTCTAGGTCTTTGTCTTGTATGACAATAAAAAACAATACCTTAATTTCGCAATCCAAGGCCTCCGGTTGAAAATACACTAATTCTTATTGTTAATATTTATAGTGCATAATGAAATTAAAAACTATATATGAAAATACATAGTTGATATATTATAGATATATGTATATGCATTTTTATTACTAATTATCACAATAAATGTACGGTATCAAAGGTAATATAAAGAATAATTACAAGTATGACAAACCAATAAACACATAAGGTAAGGTTATATACAGCATATATGCCACGCAATAAAATAAATTGTTATAGTTTTTTTAAAATCAATATGCAGTAAAATGTTTAAGATGTCCATGGTAGCAGTGCATAAAGCAAACCGCTTAACACTGTTTTAAAAACGAAAATAGACTTTGTTGTCGTTCATCGCACATAATATATGTTTGTTCATTAGGTATACCATTTATTTATTCACTTCTGACAGAAGATTTGCGAAGACTATTGCATAAGTGACACTACAGCAAAAATGAATTTCATTTTCGACTGCATATACAATACGGCTTGGACAGTATTAACACATCTGCAATGGGATTCAAAATATCGTTACTTGAGCATTGAAAGCTAGATAGAACACGTTTTAACCTGTGCTGAAGTGGACACAATCTGTAATTACGTTGACATTTTCCAGCGCTGGTATTGGTAGGACCGGCACGTTCATTGCGTTGGACATTTTGACGGAGCAAGGACATACACTTGGCTATGTTGATCCATCCGGCTGTGTCACAACTCTGAGAAATCAGAGAGTCAGCATGGTTCAAACCAAGGTACGGCATTATCGAACTACTAGCGTGTACATGTTTATTTAGTTCTTAATTGTTTTTATTTAGGAGGGTATGTTGTTAATGCCTAGACTCATACTGTTTACAATCTAGCTTTTACGAGGCAAATATTCATTGCGTTATATTATACAAACAAGTACACACATATTTTTAACATAAGCAATAAATACCAATTTGCAACATGTGAAATGTTCAGTTATTACGCATTTGTGATGCAGAACCAGTATCATTTCCTGCACATGGCGCTGATAGAATCTCTGATGTTGTCATCGTCCGCCCTTCCTGCATCAAACTTTCTAGCGGCGTACGACGACCTGTTGTCATTCGACGACAAAGCTAGATGTCTTGGGATTAAACGCGAATTCGAGGTTGTGTATCGTAATTGCCCAAATTGCATGGATTTACATAGCTTTACGGTTTCGTTACATGTTGTTATTCAACATCATGTTAAAATAGTGTTGACTTTGATAATAATTTTTTGTTTCTCAGCGTCTCCGCAAAATGTCCCCAGTAACGGCCGAGAGTCAGTATGTGAGTGCCAAGGCCGTGCGCAACAGAGACAAGAACCGGTACACGAATGTGCTTCCAGGTTAGTCAATGCGATGATGCAAATTAAGTACTTATTAACTTAAATACATTTTTTAAAGCAAGTACCGGTAAACTAATTTGTATGTATACAATGGTAAGCACCTTCAAATTGCTAAACGAAACTAAAATCTATGTCAATGTCTTATTTGCGTAAACGATGTAATTTAAAATATTTAGCTGAAGAGCACATGCCGCACTTGTCTCCAACTGGAAAATCGGATTCATCGGACTACATCAATGCAGTTTACCTGCCGGTATGCTATTTGTTTATCTATACCTACTAAATTTAAAATGGACTCACTGGGGTCTGGACATGTGACACAAACATGTAAATATTGGAAAAAACCTACAAATTCTTGTTACCAAAGTACTTAGGGCATCAATTCCTATCTTGTGGTATTTACGTGTGCCTTTTATCGTTTGCCATTTCGTTAAAACATTCAAAGTCTGTGCAAAAAAACCAGATCTCAGAGAAGGTTCTATGCACATTGATTGATAAACTAACATAGCAATTGCATGCTCTTTTTCAGGGTTTTAAGCGCAAGAATGAGTTCATCATTACACAGATGCCACTGTCTACGACAAAGACGGACTTCTGGTGTCTCGTTGAAGAACACGATGTTAACATCATTGTGATGATGAACAATGAGTCAGAAGCTAAGGTAAGAACAATTATTTATTTCAAAATATTTTTGTGATTTCCACTTACTTATAAGTGTAATGCATCGTCGTGTTATATGTCGTGTCTTTAAGGAGGACGAGATCTACTGGCCTGACGGAAATGCGTCCGTGACATTCGGTCACATAACCGTTACACACAGGGGTGTAGAGGTCAAAGGAGACAACATCAGGATAACACTAGAAGTGGAGCGGTTTAAAAAAGTAATTACTACAACAACAATTTTTGTTACTTGGTTTAAATATTGACACAAATAGAACAAAAGTAATAAATATGTATATATACATAAGCTCATATGTATGTATTTAAAAAATCACTTGTTTGGTTTTGTTCGTGGCCGTTTTTAAATAATGTCCATTTGTGTATTTCAATTACATGTATGTATATTACAGTGCCGAACTGTCCAGCTCATTCAGTATGTTGGATGGCTAGACAGATTTGAAGTACCAAGGTGTCCAGCGTCATTCATCAAACTTCTCGAGTGTATGATGTACTGGCAACAACAGACTGGAAATTCCCCTGTTATTGTTCACTGCATGTATGAGTTAAACGTCATGTGTTTTATAATTTGAGTATCGCTTTAACAACGGCAGCGTCTTCTAAAAATGTGTTTGCAATATATTGTCAATCACATGTTTAACAGTTAATGGATGTTTGTACTCGAGTTCTCTTGTAGGGACGGAGCAGAAAGAAGCGGTTTGCTGTGCGTGGTGTCGGTGGTGCTGGAGAGAATGAAGGTAGAGCAAGACGTGGCCATCGGTCACGTGATCGAGGAGCTGAGGAGCTGTCGGGAACAGATCATTCCCACACTGGTCAGACTCATGTTTATACTAGCTAATCAGCTTAACTAATGTCATGTCTAGAAATCCAAGAATAGCTAGAATGTCTATGGTTCTGTATAAACAACGAGGCCTTAACATTAATTCGATGTTCACATGTTACATTCAGTTATGTTTGGATAAATATTTTTAATTCTAATCTTTTTAAGGATCAGTTCCAGTTCGTCCATGATGTCGTGAAGACTTACATTCTGCAAAATGAAACCTACTCCAATTTTCTGACAGACTGATGCGCTCAGCGTGCATGCTTTTACTATTAGCTAATCTAATAGTAGCCAAGGACATACATGCTTTATATCACAGAGTTTATATGTTGATATGTATCTGAATGGACAGGCGATCGATGTCACTCGTTGACTTAACAACTTTTAAAGCAACGTGGGTAAATTAATTAAGACCTCAATTATTTCACATATTTTTAACATTGACATTTTGAGTATCATAAAAACGAAGAGTACCTTTTTGCAAAACAAGCACAACCAAAATATTTATATGCTAACCGAAAAGCGGTTTGATAAGCAAATACACGTTAAGAGAACTATTATGTAAAAGGTTGTGTTAATTAATAATAAAATACATTTTGCACGCGATTCCTGTGGTCTCTATCCAAAAACGAGTTACGAACAGATTTAAAATGGAAAGATATTTGTATTTCTTAATTTAAACATTATATAACCCGATGTTACATAATTACTGTTGTGCGCAGAGTAATGGGATGTCATGTAAGCTCGAAATTTTCATTGTTTTTGTAAATAGATAGTTTGACCAAAGCAATTTAAACATTATGACAACTTAACAAATTGAAAATAAAAACCTAATAATTGTAAAACCTATTACAATTTATGATTGATACATTGACCTTAACCTAATTAAATTAACAATGCAACTTTGTTTTAATTTAGTTTCATTTATCCTTGTCCGAATTTGTATGTATACTATATAGATGTATATAAATTGTTTGATACAAAGGTTGTAAATGTAACAATTGTGTTGATATATGAGAAGAGATTAAATATAATATTGTATCTTTATTATCTTAAAATGTACGTTTTGCATACATATATATTTTGTTGGGTATGCGTGAGTATCTATAATATGTCATGTTATTAAGGAACTAACTTCTGTACTTGCAATACTGTGCTCTAGCTACTTTAAAACAATTGTCACACACGCAAGCTCTGCCCCATTTGCCTACAACCCCTTTTGAACATCATAATACGCTGTTAATTTAATTTGTTACTTTGATTATTTTATGTTTTGATTGTCTTCGTCCACCCAATCTATTCTTTGTTCAAATTCACCAACATATCTGATATCACTATTACTTGGTCATTTGTAAGAACCAGTAGTATCTTGTATAACTTTATTGCCTTGTCTAATGACAGTCCGCAGTTCTGTTGGTGGTGCACCCGATTCCATTACAATGATTCTTGTTTAACAAATACAAAAACTGCAGGCATCAAATGTCACACTTAAGTGAATCTGAAGGTTATGCGTTATGATAGAGTTCACCGGTACAATAATGAAATGTGTGTCTTGCATGCTTTTTTATTTTTATTTTTAGACTTCATCATGTACACAAATACACACTTTGTTTTGTTGTTGTTATTGTTTTGGAATCTTTAAATTTTATTTTATTTTAAGTAGGCGTATTTTATCATTAGGATTGTCCAAAATGTAGCAATGTATTGAAATATGTATTAACAACTGTTAATCTTTATTATTCATGTTTAAAAATAGCACTATGCAAATTAATATATCACAAAAATAAAAAAACCTTTAACACCCAATTGCATTTATCTTTTTTGTGAATTATCTAACAAACCAGTGCCCTTTAAATATGCTTTTGTTTTTCAATATCACTTATTTTAAACTATTTTTGCATAAAAACTGTTAAACACTATTCCATGTCATTTGTTCTTTGAACCAGTTATAAATATTACCAATCCTGGGTAATGGCAGCGAATTCTGCCTTAGGTTTTGTTCTATACTATACTTTACTGTGAAACACACTATATCAAAAAGTTCTTTTTCCAAGTTCAATCAATTTTAGTATTTTTTAACAATTTAACAATAAAATGTATGTAAACAGATTTCTACATGATAGTCTACAATAAATTTAGTTTTTATAAAATAGTTTTATCGTGGATTAAACATACACAGAAAAACACATTCTAGAAACACTTTTATTAAGTTATATCATGGATATTATTTTTTAAATGGAATATGTAAAAAGATACAAAAGTACTAAAACAAAGGATAAATAGATAAAATATAATGTAAAGACATAGGAGATTCAGAACTAAGTTTTGATTATGCTTTGTTAATACTAATATTATAAATACCACTTTATGCCAGTTGATTGTAAATGTACAGTACAAAAATGTTGCAATAGTCATTGCAACCCAAAACAAATTTGTAACATTTTTAAAGATTTAATCTTGCAATATCAAAATCGATGTATTTTATATTTAGATCTACATAAAAACAAATCTTTATCAGATTCTAGTTGTAACAAACAAGTTTATGAAGACTTCTTCACATATAAAAATAATATATATTAAAATATATCTAGCTTATAAATTCTTTATCATAAACAGAAGAAAAAAATGAACACATTGAGTCATGGGCAGGGTTCTTTAATCTCTTTTCCTACTTGACCTTTGCTTTTGAAGATACAAAGTAATTTTTTTTTATTTAAGTAAAAAAGGAGCAGAGTCAAAATCCAAATCTTTGTCAAAAATCAATTATTACTGGAAGCACTGATAAAAATTTGCTAAGTTATGATTCCCAAAAAGTTGTGAGAAATTATTTAATTATGTTTTTTTGTCTTAAGCCTAAGAGCTATCACAACTTTGCTACCACACCGCTGGCCTTGTTTCCCCACACACGAAAACGACTGATGCCTCCATCAGGGGAGATAAATATCCTCACATGGGAGATAACTCCTACACTATCTAAGTGTTTGTTATCAAAGAAATGCTGTCTATGAGCTTTCAGCTTAGATCTTGGCAGAAGTGTTTTCCATTTGCTGGCTGGTATTGTGCCCATGTGTTTTGATTCTGAACTGTCTACGAAGCAAGCTGAAAATAGAAAAGTCCAGAACTTTACAGTTTTATCCAACAGTTAGGCATTAACTTATCCATTCTAGAATTGCCAATTTTAATACAGTAACAAAGTCTTACTCAGCATCAAACATTGGAGATTATTGTTTTATCTAAAGGGTACATCTTGTGAACTCTATTTTTTGTGTTTGTTTGAATGCTACAATGTAATGACCCAAACACATACTTGAGTCATTGGTTAAGTACACCTTCAATTAAGGTTGCACTAAAAGTTAAAACAATATTTTTTCACAAAAAGCAAATAAAGCCTACCTTGGACAGTACATGTGTCAGGAAAGTTTCCTTTGAAGTTATTTGTGTCAACTTCAACCTGGAAGGCAGATCAATATTACTGAAAACCTGCACAGCCAAACTGAACAATACACAGCTATTTTCTTTACTTAAAAACTACAATGTACATACCTTTATGATGCACACTTGTTTTTTGGAACACACATCAATTGTTAAGAGGTTTAATATTTTGGAAATCAAAATCACAAAGAAAGGTATAGATCTTGGTAAAAACATACCATTTGTGCAATGCCGGGATGACCGAGTTGAAACATACACCATTCAGAACCTGTATTGGACAAAGTTGTATAATATTAAGTACTTTTGAAAAAATGTTTAGTTAGTTTGCCAAACTCTTAAAGGTTAATATGACTGTTTATAGCAACTTTAAGTACTCAAAATAAAAGGTGCTTTCATAAACTGAAAATAACTATCAGTATTTGAACCCTCCAAATAGGGCTTTCATATGGAAGCCAAAAAGACTGTTACCTGCATTTGCGATGTTTCCACTCCGGTCAAACTGTACAACTGCCGGTCTGCTCGACTAAAAAATAAGGCGTCCTCTAAACACAATGCACTTTTAGTTTGTTTAAAAACAATTTTTTTTTATTGGATTATAAAATTTCATTCTGAGTATAGAGTTGAACCTAGGTAGTTTTCTGAAAATGATTTATGTATTTTATGGCTGCTTTCAACAATCAAGAAATATGGACAGTCCTGTAACTACCCAAAGGTAACACCTCTCATCAAATGTCTTTTTCTCTACTATTAGACCTACAGCACCCAAAACCCAACAATATGAAATGATGTATTCAACATGGACTGTCCCACCTACCAGGGGAAGCACCTCCCACCCATCACTAGTGGACTCTCCCCGACCAGCCTTGATGAGATTCCTGCCTCCCCCGCTGTCAGATCGACTGCACCCTATACAAACACCTCCATGATGAGCAGATGTAAGATCCAGCACCTTAAAGCATGTTACAACGTTTGTAAACGAACATGTTAGAAGAGCTTTAATTACATATTTTTACTGAAAAACACTTCATTGTGCAGTACCATAAATATTTCTACATGTTGACTGTTTTTGTTGTTATTGTTTCCAATTAAATATAATTTAATAATGAAGAAACAGAGCTATATAATAAATGTAGTGTTAATATGTAAGTATGCATCATGGGTCCAAGACGTTCTAGATGTTCGCAAATAAACTTTGAAACGTTGAAGAAAATTTACAGCAATATCTTGTTAACATCAATAACAAAATAACATACCCGTTTCTCTGACACTTTGGACCAATTGGGACAGGCTTGCCCATATATTCTCAGCCTTGCTATACCTCCATCTATTTATCGTTAAAATAAAACAAGAATTTATATGAATGTTTCTATTTAATTTCTTTGATTATATTTCACATCGTTAAATTAAGTGCAAGTTTACAAATGAAAGAAAAAAAAACAGCCAAAACACACAGATTTTTTAAATGATTAAACACTTTTCTCCATGAACATAACTATCAAAATAACCAATTTGAACATTCTTATTTTTACATGCTATAATTAAATGTTTAGCAACAATTACATGTAAATGTTTTATTAAACAGGGAACACTATTTTGTCTTAATCTTACCTACAAATACTTTGACAGATGTATATTTTATGGGAAGTTCAAATCAATTTTATTTTAAGCTAATGGCATCTATACAGTATTCCTATTCAACTCGGATCATCACCCACCAGGATAGATGTTGAGTCGCACATGCGTGTATGGTCGATCACCAGTGCAGGGGAAGTAATTGTGGCAAGACGTGGGATAACCTGGCTTCAACTCTGACATGGCAACCACAAACTCCCAGTCCTAGAAGGTGGGAAAAATACACAATAAATAATTATTATATATTCATTAGTATTTCTTAATAAAAGTTAAGTCGTATGAGCAACAACTTTAACATAAAAGAAACCTTGATTTAATATGAAAAAATAGTAAAATTAATGAGTTTTTTTTTCTTTTGTACCATCATATAGCTTTGTTTTTCCATAAAATCTAATAAACGATAATAATAATAATAAACAATTCCTTTGAAAGCCTAGAGAACACAAATGAACCTCTGAATGTAGTTTCTGTATGTTGCTGATCTCAGCTTCTGATGCCTGTGTGCCCAGTCTGTCAGAGTCCCTAGCTTTGTAGGCTGAAAATGTAACATTTAATGAAAATTTAGAACAAAAGATTGCACTAGGTAAGAAGGGAAAGTGTTTAATAATAACTGAGGTAATTATACACGTATTGCAGGTTTATTACACATAATTCAACTATTTTAAAAAGATCTCAGGATTTCGGAGCACACTCAAAACATATGCTGTTCCATTATCGTCAAATACAATGTGTCCAAACAAAAAGCTTTAAATAATGCATATGTATACCATTGTACTACAAGCCATTCTAAAGATAATAAATCAAACAATGAGCCGTACATGTGTCGAGAGAAGCAGCCTGTATGGAGAATCTGGGAGCAAAGTTGCCGGTGAAGAACGAGGTGTCAACGTCTAGTCCCTCTATCCTGCCAGCTATACCTGGACATAAGGTAAAGTTTGACATAAAGGGAGGTCACAAGGCCTTACACTAACCAATTCACTGTCTTGCCAGAGACCCTAGATACTGATAATGAATAATTATGCTTAAGAGCAATGGATAGCATTAAGTGATGTATTAGCTATTGATTTTCACAGTCACTCTTTAAAAAGATTGAAGTCAAAATTAATAAGTTCATATGTTGTCCAAAATGCATGACATTTTATCAAACCTAAACGATTTGCTCAGATAACAAGATTATGAAGTTTAAATTCCTGTATCAAAAATACTTTTTGAGAAAATGTCATATTCCATAATGGATCTAAACCAAGGAGTGAACACAGATGCTGGCTGTGACACAGACACTGACAAAAATACTGATGAAAGAGTGACAGAAATAGCGCTTCAAGTACCTCCTCTGGGAATAAAGGAGCTAAATAAAGCTAACTTCAAACAAATTTTCATTAAGACAGACCACTTATTCTGATTCAAACTGATCACAAGACGTACCTAGCTGTATAACACACCAGTTGTAGCCCTCGTTACGCTTTCTCCTTGTTTCCCAGCCATCCATCCACTTGCCGCAGTCAGTCTTATATCCCTCCCGAAACTCTGCTGCTGCATTCTGGGATATAAACAAGTCTCCATTAATATATCAGGGGTATGAAACTATGATCATAGTATCCGCAAAAATACCATTATTTTATTTAATTTTATTTAAACAAATATTTTAGCATTATTTGGGCTGGGATTTGGGCAGTTTGGAAGTAAAATTTTATTAAACAATGCCATTTTTTAAAGATAATGTTTGAAACATACAGTCAAGTCCTATGTGTAATACTACTGTATATATGACCAAACCCAAATGTTTATCTTAAAAAAAAAAAAATGTTTTAGTCTTTATCAATGGAAAATATGAATGCTTGAAAACATGACGCTTACTGTTTCACTACTTGTAATACATAAACTTACATTCAACAAGTTTTCTGCTGGAGCATACCAATCATCTGTTGAAAACAAAATCTTTCCTCCAACCTAAAACATTTCAACTTCAACTTTATACTGCCAAAAGTCAAATATTTAAGGTAACGAAATCAGAAACACAAACTCATTAAACATTGTTCATAGTTTTCACCTCCCCAAACAATGCAGTGAGTTGAAACTTGTGAATGATAACATGACACCTTTCTAACAAATTTTAAATATTTTAAATGACAAGGCTCATCAACAACAAATGTATGCCATCAGGAAGTTACTACAGTGAAACTTACATCTTTTGCAGCTAATTCATTGAGCTGTAGAAATGCAGGTTCTTTCTGAGGCTTTGTATGCATCCCAGAACTCACTGCTGCCATTCTGTAAGTTATAAGTAAGTTATTACAGATCATTGGTGAGTAATAGTAAGGCAGAGTATGACTACCAGAATAATTAAAATCTGCAAATATCAATAAATGGCATACATGTATTTTGTTGCATTTTTGTCTGCAATTATCAACTAATTGCTTCTTTCATGAGTGAAAAAACATTATGCATGTTGTTTAAAAGCTACTTTTTAGAGCAAGGTGTTAATGACTGAATTTTAGATGTATTTCAGCTGTGTGCAAAGCTTTACAGGCTTGCACTTGCATTGATGTTAGTTGGTCAGTCATTCCAGAATCTAAATTATTTATTGAACCTTGAAAATACTGGGTTCTGCAGCATGGAGTGGCAATCTCCTGTAATAGCCTGCCGTGGGGTTAGCAACTTAACTACTTTACTTCATTCCATAGCATCTACAAACTATTCCTTTTGGCATCTAAACTTTTACACTTCATTACGCCATCCGGAGTTAAGTTTAAATGAATGCATTTCACTGTTTATAACTGATAAGGCGGGTGACTTAGGTCATGTCACATGGTTTAGATAAAACATGCTAAAACAACAAAATCAAACAGAATGAAATGCAACATAGTTACATTTCTACTTGATACATGGTATCTATTCTAGTGGTTCATATTATTATTTTAAAGCATGAGAGACACAAAGGCAATAAATATTGATTTCATCAGAATTTTAGTGTCTTTCTATATTGCTACTAAAAAGTTGGGTTTTTTTCATAGAAAGAACAAAATATTATCATTTCTGCATGTTTTGAACTCTTATTTTGGTTATACGTTAAAAGCTTCTGATAGACATGAGGGTGACACCCCCCCCCTTTTGGTACGCAGTATTCAGGGGGGTTTAGGCCGTAAG
>Ga0224511_10002910_pt1 | contig 11945 bp, 9 predicted proteins | sample SF_May12_sed_USG_2_FD_169988 | JGI IMG/M metagenome (GOLD analysis project Ga0224511, IMG submission 169988) | Sediment microbial communities from San Francisco Bay, California, United States - SF_May12_sed_USGS_8_1 | ecosystem: Environmental > Aquatic > Marine > Sediment | place: USA... | reverse complement strand
GACTCGCAAAGTGTATATCCCAGCATCTGGACGTAGTGAGGCTAACCTAATAATTATTGGGTAATATGTCAGACTTTTTACTATAAACCGGTTCACATCTGGAGACGTAATTCATTTTATCTAAAAAATATTTTGTTTGACACGTAACTGTTTATTGTTTCAATTTAAAAAACACTTTAGAAAGCAATACCCAACAATTTAATCTACGAACTAAGCAAAATTTCGTAAAACATATGCATTACAATAGTGTGGCCTTTATATTTTCGCGCGTATTAGGTTCATCCAATCGAAAACGGGATTTTCTCTGTTTCCCCACACGTCATTTTCAGTGCTTATGAAATCATCCAATAGAACGGCGTATTTCTGAAATCCCAGACAGACGTCATTATACAGAAATGTAGATCAAAAGTGAGCTTAGACAGCTACGCCGAAAAATGCAGTTCACATATTACGCTGATTGACGCTAACGTGTATGGCGGCGTCTAGTTCAGCGTTATGCCGAGGCTGTGTTCCACAGTACAGCACTTGTGGTAAAATAACTTGAAACAACAAGACGCGGCTTGTTGTGTTTGGTCGCAAAGTGAACGCGCACGTTATGTTAACCAAGTGTTGGCTGATGTTGTGGCTCCGTTCAGGCAAAACAACTTTCCACAAGATGACGGAATTCTTCAGTAGGATGACACTAGGCCACACACGGCAAAGTTTAAAAAACTGTCTCTTGCTAAGAACAACATCACTACATTAGAATGGGCTGCTGTGTCACCAGACATATCGCCTAAAGCACATTTGTAGGATAAACTCAAAAGGCGCGTAACTTAGGTTCACGCACAACTACCCACCAACGTCCAGCAGCTGCTTGAAGCCGTTATTGAAGATTGGGGAACCATCTCACAACAATTCATATCTCATTTAATGTGTTCTATGCGACACCGCTGTTTAGCATTGATGATTGCGAACGGTGGATATACTTATTAAAAAATCCACGTTCCCGAAGATCTTGAACCAATAATAGACGATGACTATTTTTGGCCACCGAACATTACCTATCGCAAATGGAAACCACGAGAGGAACGCGAGGATGAGAAAGCAGCTGTGTGTGTAACCCCTCGCCAACGCTCAGACGACAGTGACCGCACCCGTGACCACCAGGATGATCACCGGAACTTCCGGTCTGCAACCAACCGCGATAACCGCCACTCAGACGATAGAGGCCATTCTCGCAGACACCAAGGCGATCACCGGCACTTCCGGTGCGGTGATAAGCTCAATGTCTACCGGCATTATGAAGGTGGTCCCACCCGCGGCTATCACGATCACCGACAGTTCCGGTCGGCTACCGATCGTGAAGACCGCCGAAACCCGCGCCACAGAGCACGTGAGCTCGACCAGTCATCATACCGTGACTACAAGGACGAGGCGTTGACGTCTGTCCGACGATGGAGAGACTTGTGCGACAACAACGAGGAACGCTTAAATGGTCACCGTTATGATGACCACAGTGACACGGATAGCTGGTTCCCACCGGTGGACTAGTGTGTAATATGATAAAATGGAGTTCCACTCATGCGCAACGGGGCGTCAGTGGTGTGGCATCATTCATTACTACTGATGAAAAGCTTTAATAAAACCGAGGCTGCTGTTTTCTCGTGCAGGCTATGCTTCCTGAGGGCTTTCTCTTTCATCAATTTATTATTACCACTGTCATATATACTTTGGTTGTCTTGTTATATAGCTACCTTTCATATGCAGTCATGAATAATGTGTTATGTTCTCTGTTGTGCTACGTTAATCTTTCACAACATGAGTATTAATTTATTGTCATGTAACTGTAAAGGAATTATGTCATCAGCGTTCGCGCTGTCTGATATGCGAGATAGAAATCGCATTGATATTGCACTTTTAAGGTCCAATCGGTTTTTAAATACCATACACTCTGATTATGACTGTATTGTTTAAATTGACGATAAGGTTGAGCAGTACGGATCCTTAAAATGCGGTAAAGGCGGAACTGCAATTATGTCTAAGAAATGTATGTCTAGTTTTTTTAGTCAGGTTCAATTATTTGATTCTAATAGAGTTTGTGAAATGCACCTTTATTCATAGTCTGTGTCTATCTACCAGCTAATAATGATATTGAATATTACAACTATGAATTAAATGATGTACACAGTTAAGTGAAATATTATGCCCAGGTGGAAAGTGTACTCATCGGAGGAGATCTCAACGGTCAGTTCAAATAGGGCGCGCTATGTGAAACCGGAAATATGAAATCCAAATTACTCACATACTTTATAAGAAGAAATAACATGTTGTCCCTGCAATCAGTATACGGCAAACATAATGAATATTCTAATAAAACAACAAAAGGAGTGTTGGACTATTTTCTAGTCAAAGGGCAGTGTCTTGCCTACGTCTCTATGTTTGAAATTGAATTTCAAGAGAACATCTAGATATCTGATCATATCCCTATTATGTGCTCACTAAACTTGCCTACCCGAAAAGCGGAACCGGTCCATAAAAGAGACACAGTTGCATGGATTAAATGCACACCAAATGACATTGAACAATATCAATACTCAGTGGCAAGCAACTTAAAGTGCATATTATCAAACACCAACTGCAAATGTGACCCAGACTTTGTAAACGAAATCTTAAGACATGCCGAAAAGTATCTACATGTACCTACAAGTAAATTGAACCATATAGCCAAAGCGTACTGGGCCAAAGAAGACAAGGAGAAACATACGCAGGCAATACGTCTATGGATTCAAGAGGGAAGACCACGTGGTCATGATTCATTCTCATTCATAGGATACAAAAGAGCAAAAGGACGATTTCAAAACATTCAACGGTGAAAAATATACGAACATGAAAACAGAAACATAGATGACTTAAACCAGGTCGACGAAATAGATTATAAACTTCTCTGGAAGTTACTAAGAAAATGTAAAGGCGTAACACCATCGATAGCTGCAACGAATTTTGCGAAGATGACATCACATAATTATACAAATGACCATGTGGTGAAAGGTTTTAAAAATCACTTCAAAAAGGTTTTCAATGATAATGACTGTTCTATAAAGACCATCCAAAGACTATCCAAAATTAAAGAACTTAACCAACTCATAAAAGCGACATATGACAACGATTTAAAAGGGCTAACCAACGGCTCTACCACCGATGAAATTCAATGAGTAATTAAAACGCTAAATAAACTTAAAAACCCCGGTTGTAACAACATCCTCAACGAAAATTTAATTCATGGAAGGGAAGCAGCAATAGAAGGACTATGTGTTTTATTTAACTCGGTGCTACACCAAGAACGAACACCTTCACTGTGGGCAAATAACGTTTTAGTTCCGTTCCAATATTCAAGGGAAAGGGCAAGAGCAAATCAGACCGGGGTAGTTAACGTCCAGTCTCTTTGATGCCATGTTAAAGTAAAGTGTTTGAGAAAATCGTTTTGAAAATACGTCAAGGAGGGGTGTTGTCAACTTTCTACTATCTGACGTACGTCGATGACCCTTTAAACGACTTAGAGAACAGTAATCCTGGATGTAGGGTACTATCTACAAAGTGCGGCAGCCCTGCTTACGCGGACGATATCGCACTGATAGCATTATCTCCCCTTAACTTACAACGAATGGTCGACATAGTGTTTTCATATATGAACGAGTGGCGTTGTGATATAACGTAAAGAAGTCTAACGTTAATGTATTTAGCAAAATGAGTAATCCGCCTGATGCAGGTATCATGTACGATAGTGACATTGTTAAACAAACGATATGTACTGTACTGTTCCGAACTGAACCGTAATCTTAAAATTATGTAAAACATAAACAAAAAAATGCCAGAAGGCTAAAACGCATTTAATGCTATATCCGCTCAAGGCTTATATTCATATGGCCTTAACCCACTTGTATCTGTCAACCTATATAAGAAAACTATTGTACCACTTGCTTTGTATGGTTGTGAATTATGGCATAACATGTCTTACCGCGAAATTGTAGTTGTTAACAGAGTTAAACATAGTATTGTTAGGAGACATCTAGGTCTGCATACGAGAACGAGATCAGACATGTGTGAATCAATGACCTGTTGCCATAAATTGTATTCAAATGTTGTTTTTAGGAAGTTGATGTTCTTACATAAAATACTCAGCTTAGATGTGCGTAGCACTACAAAAATAGTTCTTTGTTAAACGCTACATGTTATATACATCTGATAAAACTGTTATGCTAAACTTCATACCCGACATTTGTAAAATTCTATGTATATATGGACTGCAAACGTATATTAACAATGTTCTGATATGTCCAACATCACTACCTAGTCAGCTAGAGTGGAAGAGACGTGTCAAAGACTTCTAACAAATGAAAAATATGTTTTGAGAGACTGAATAATAAACGACGAGGACTTTCATATGTTACGAACACTTCAGCAATCAAATGCTCCATCTGTTGTTTTTAAAATATTTGATAAAAACGTGTACAAACGCATAGTGCTAAAATTGCAAACTCTGGACAAGACTACCAATAAACGATCAAGAATCATTTGCAAACAGCGGACAATGTGTTTGCAACCTTGCCTCTCATCTATTCATAGAATGTGTTTCAAATGATTTGCAGCGTGAACTTTTGAAACAAATATGTCGGCACCTACTTGGAATTACAACTCCTGGTGCTATATTTAACAAACCATCTGACAGACTGTATTGCTATTTGTTTGGTTGCCCAGATGATGTGCTTAGTAACTTTGAACTACACAAGCTGTTTCTGTTTCATTCTTATCAATTTGTATTTAAAGCTACAAAATGTATTATTTAACATACACATAAACAAAACTCTAAACTAAAAAACTCTACTGTTAATGCTAGCAGATGGATGTTAGAGCTATGCACGCCTAACATGACTCGTAATACCTGTTGTACTTATTTAGTTGTCGTTACTGCGTTTTGTGCATTGTATTTTTTGTTAATAGTTTCCTCATGCATTTTGCTTTTGATTAATTGATTATTTTACTTTGCAATGTTCGTCACGTGTTAATATATTCCATATCATCTGTATTGATGGAAATAAAGATTATTGAATTGAAATGAATTATTGAATGAAATTTCGTTCCATGAATAATGAAGGTCTTATCTTCAACACTGTGATTAGAAATTATATAGAACTGATAAAAGGGAAATCCCTCAGGAAGCATAGTCTGCACGAGAAAACAGCAGCCTCGGTTTTGTTGAAGCTGTTTATCAGTGGTAATGAATGATGCCACACCACTGACGCCCCTAGCGAATGAGCAGAACTCCATTTTCAAATGTAAACAACATACATGTTCATTCCATGATCCCTGAGGACCAGAAAAATATGACTATACAATGATGTAGTACAGGGCGACTTTTAACAGCCGACACACAGGCGTTTATAGGTTTTTTTCAGAAAAAAATATTTTAATGGTCAAACTAGTTTGCGTTTTTAAAGTGACTGAGTATATTAAACTAAAAGTTGTTTGTTCCTTACTATTATTATTATTGTTTGTTTTAGCAAACTTTCAGCCATACGTAGACAGTCATCAACCACAGACGATGACGCACACGGTAAAACATTTATAGTTTGAACTGCAAAAGAACTTTCAATAACTATTTATTCAAAGATGTTAGATTTCAGATGTAAGTACTGCATTAAAAGGAATGCGGAATAAAAAATCATATTACCAAGTTATCGACTTACCTTCAATTTTGTGTATTGCAGTTGAAACAGAAAATGCGGCCTACGAAAGATTTGATGGGGCACATGCCGTGCACGCGCAGCCAGCGAAGAAGCTAACACAGACAGCTACAGGAGGCGAAATTTATGCAAAACCAGACAAAAAGAAAATCGCATCAAATGCTGCTGATATATATTCCATCGTAGACAAGTCCAAGCGCAAAGGTTTGCACGTATTACAATGCAAATTCTATATGTTTGCATTATATTAATAAACTTATAATAAATAAGACATTCAAAGCATTACATTTCATCTTTCAATCTTTGCTACTTTATACTGAAGCAACGGCATTAAATATATAAACGCGATATAACGGTGTTCCTTATTGTTTGCGGTATAAAGCATCGCAATGCAAGATTAAGATTATGTATTTAACTTTCAGTTACAAAAGGCAAAACGGGAAAACAACGGGAAGCTTCAGAAGGTATGGTCTGTTTTCTTTATCGCTATTGTTCTGGTAAATATGCATTTTCAAGCTAGTTAAAATCATCGTTAAAATCTTACCTTTAGCAAGCCACTTCCCTTCCTGATACTGCTTGGTCATTATTTAATGAATGCGTTATCTATTATACATGTACATCAGAAGTTGAAATATTGAAAAAAAACAAATCTTCTTTAATGAGTGTGCATGTTTTCTCGGAATGAACGTAATCGTACTTAACATTATGTTATATTTTTGTATATCACACATGTAGTATTTTGGTTTTTACAAAGGTTATCATGACTGTTTTAAACGCGTGTTTGTTGTGTTTGCAGATATATACGAAAATGCCCCAGCCGACCAAACCGAAGGCCAAAGGCCTAAACCGAAGGTACCGGTTTGTTCTACTGTTTACAACGCCTTATACAAAAATGTACAATAAATAAAAAAGCAAGTTGTTGCATTTGCTTTTTTGTTAAAATAAGGTTCAAACCATGTTTAATAAACAGTATCGTTTTTTTAAATTCATTTACATAAGTGAAACAAGTTATAAATGAAATAACGACCTAACAACATACATTAGTTTTCAACGTGTCATCATATTTGAACTTCGCAACAATTATCAAAAAATGTTTCTAACGCGTTAATATTATACGAGTAAAGCTAAACGTTTGTATTTTCAATTATTGTAAATATAGGTGTCACAATTAAATACGCAAAGTCAAGCAGACGCTTTACAATTTGACAGGTGACGTTTAAACTATTATTAACGTAGATTAGACAAAGAAAGAAATAGAGTCAAAGTAATTAAACGAATATTGCCTTCGCAAATGTCTTTAAATATTAGTTCGGCGTTACATTCTTTCTCAGACAACGCATATTAATGACATTCCCGTCAGTCTGTAGGGTAACTTGGGACTGTCACATAATTTAAAATTTAAAACTATTCGACCACGATTGCATGTGCGTTTTTAAAAGTATAATGGATAGGTTTGGCAGATCTTTCCGAAGTCGATTGAGTATTGTTTGTATAGTGCATATTGTCTCGATTTAATCCAGTATTTTTTTTATATATGATGGCGTTATTGTGACAAGCGCATCATCGAACAGTCAGTACAAAATACGTTTGGCATAGGGCTACACGGTTTAGTTTAACAAACTCGGACTGGATTGTCTCTTGAGAGAACATGCTTCCTTTTTTATTGTTTACTGTAATTAAATCAGAGCTGTTAAAATAAATTATTTATGAATATTATTTGTTATACAACCAGTTGATGAAATAAGAGTAACATATTTAAAGCAAATAAAGTCACCGTAAAGTAACAAATTATGTAGAAAAAACATATACATTCGTTCAAATAGCGACATCAACAAATTTGACAATTACTAATGCATTTCAATATGTGCTAGTTTTGTCAGTACAAATGTATGTTGGTCTATAAGTACATAAAACTGAAAATTGCACAATTGTTAAAATATGTGCTTCTAGCGACTGGTGAACCACGACGGTCTGGTGTACGCTGACCTTGACTTCCCCTTGAGACCTGGGCCTTCGAGCAGGACCATCCATGGCCTGGAGGATATGACAACCTACGCCTGTGTCGACCTGACGAAGAAGGCTGACCCACTACCTGAGGATTTTGATGACTTGAAAAAATAAACTGACGTTCAGTAGTTAGCTCTTAGTATTTCGTGAAATATATTACTTATGCACATGTTTTTGTTTGCACTGGAATTTGATAAAACTTTACAGAAATTGTTTATGAATAGTCTACTAAATAATTTGTTAAAAAACGTTTTAATTTGTTAAATGGGTCATTGGGTCAAGAAAAAGGTTTCACAAATGACAACACGTCTGGTTTTTTTTAAATTAATGCCCTGAATTATTATTAGATAAGCAATACTAATTTGTTAAACACAGTCTATAGATGTCAACAACGGTACCAACGTTATTGGGCTATAAATGTACGGGCCATAAGATAACATTGATTTATACAGACATATTTTCAAAGGACTCCTTTTCCTCAAACACTTGGCGTAATTTGATGAAACTTCATAGGCATAACCATTGGTTGACCCTTTAGCAAAATCATGAAAACAGTTCTAGTTTCCAGTTGGTTAGTTTAGATGGTCACGAGATCAGGAGAAAAAGTTATGAAAATGCAATTTTAAAACTGTCTAAAACCCAAAGACTCAAAGCCTTCATATTTGGCGTATAACATGATCTAAAGGTCTTCTACTCTAGTTAATAAACCGATAACATGTGATCGCATTCGCCCATGCCCTAAGTGTCATTAGTTTAAAATGATTTAAACTGGAAATATATCCTTAAATTACACATTTCCTTTAATTATGTTGTATAAGATGCCAATTCAAATTTACTCAAAGGAACGGCATGTGGAAAAACCTATATCAAAATATGTTACATGCTTGTCTAGATAATGATGTAATGGGGACTCACTTGAGAGACTAACTGTTTGATTTGCCCCTTTTTTCATATGATAACAATATACATTGTTTCTTCGACATATGATTGTTCTTTATGTGTGTTACCCTTAAACTTGATCCTGCATTCTCATCTACAGCATTACTTGTCGACACATATTCAATTAATGTTATAATTTTGTACCGGAATCTTCCTAGCTTAATAAAAGGAATGTTGACAAATAGTTGTCATTTTTGAATTTGCTTTAATCCAGACATGTGCAAATAGTTTTGATTTTTTTTTTAATAGTTCAGATAAATATATTTCTTTCAATTAACTTAAATGTCATACATAAGAGTGTATATTATAGAGTTACATGTTATAGCAATTCATTTTCTTGCATTTCTAAAGATTTACAAAAGTATGTTTCATTACATTTTAAAGCAGCTGTCCTCCAGTTGCTAAAAAAACAGAAAAAAACATTCACGGTAAATACTGGCCCAGTTATGTTCAGTGGAGAAATCTTTTATACTGACCCCTTTAATTCAGTTGATAAAATCGTTAAAAAACATAGTTTTTCTTTGCTCAATCTATTGCGTTACTAACGCATTAGCCGTTATGTATAGAAGGAATATCTCGATGGCAGAAAAGCGAATTGTCTGTTTTCAAAGCAAAAAAGTGAAAATATGTAGGGTTTTTTTCTAACAACTATTAGATATATTTGAAGAGATATTTTGAAATATTTGTAACTAATGATTTTTAGTATATTCTGGAGTACAGCTGCTTTAAATGTTTTCAATTTCTGTTCATATTGTTTTTAACAACACTTATCCCATTGTGTAGACATGGCGGCATATATTTCTACTGCTGTGCTTGTTTCCTCAGAATTATACAAACATGAATGCAGATTAGTATTGTTAGTTATCTAAGCATAATTTTACAATGATATTATTGTTATATCAAACATGCGTTATTTGATATCGAGTGGTAAAATATATTATATCTATGATTTTGGATGATGTGTTTGACTTTAATAAATCTTTAACATCCCTGTAAATTTAAATGAAATTGATGACCTGATGCACAGTGGGTTGTTTCGCAAAACTTAGCATATTTTAAAATGCATTTCAACAGAAATATTGCATTATAGATAAAAAAATTTAAAGTAACATACAATATTATGAAAAGATACATATTATTTCATTTATACGTACCAAAGATAATGAAATGCATGCTTGATTACACTTATATTATTATATATATTACTAAATTGATCATTCAATAAACTTTTAACATTTAATAATCTTGTTTAGCACAATGACTACGGTTCATAAAATATGCCGGAATGCAAACTTAAGTACATGTATGGTATATTTTGAGCAGGTGATATTTATTTAATATGTACTAAGGCACCGCCTCTTTTCGACCGTACGCTTTTTGCCGTCAATATATCACAAAACATTATTAGACCATATCACTTATCAAAGACACCAACATACTCACATCAAATACTCACTTTTGTTCATGATGTACATTTATTTAAAATATCTATGACATGACTGGCTCTATCATGAATGTTAGAATAATGTTAGAATAATGCTTTTCCCTGTTTTATAAGTAAGTGGCAATAACTTTGTTGACCATTGATAAGTTTGTCTCAAAACATATATATGCACAAGTTCACATGCTAACAACCTTTCTATCTATAAGTAGCAGATGTGTGGGGCCTCACAGTCAAATATTACAAATAAAAAAATGAAACACAAGTCCAGGGCCCGTATTCATAAAACATCTTAAGTCAAATGTGTATGTAACTCTCAATGCTATTGGCTCTTTCTGATGTAACATATGTTCTCATTGGCTGATTCAAATTTTTATTACTTAAGTTTCTTTATGAATATGGGCCCATGTATCAGGTACAAATCATATACATTTCTAAATAATTTAGGGTGAGAATACCCTTGAGCTCTAAATCGTTGGCAAAGCGTTCTTGCCAACATATCAAATTACAAAGTTTAAACCACTTGCCAGCCACAACTTTTTCTGTAAGTGTGTGTCACACCAATTTTGGGCACCCCTCTTCCAGTTTTTGGAAAATACCTACACATAAATTTCAATGTTGAAAAAATCTAAAAATATTAGACGAGATATTATCTGACAAGAATCAAACATTAACATGTCAGTAAGACTTTTAAAAATATCTGTTTTAGGAAACACAACAAATGAAAAGAAGAGCTTGTCACAAGTGCTAGTAACCTGTCATGTGCTTGTCAGAAACAAGTTGACCTTTAATTCAAACACGTTTCATGACAATGATCATTTTAAAGACCTGTGAGAATTCTGTATTATGCTCTGCACTTCTTCTCAGTCTCTCTACATACATGCTTTCAAGTTCATACGTTTTATAGTTCTCATGATTTGTCCCGGACAAAGTTCAAAGTGTAAAAATAAAACGGGCAATAACCTTCAATATGGGAAAGAGAAGGTAACAGTTCTACTGAGTGGGATCTATCTACATACAAAGGTTCAATGTAATAGCTTTTATAATTCACAAGAAGATGTCCAGGGCAAAGACAAAATAACAAAGGGCAAAAACTCCAAAATAAGAGAAGGCAGAGTTATGGTTATTTGCACTGCACTTCTATTTAATTCTTGTTGATACCTTTTGTGGTTTAAGAGTTATATATAGCTTTATTTCCTCCACTCACTTGAGATATACAATATAAATAATACATATGAACATGAGAAAAGGAGCATAATCAAAATAGCATGCACGGTATATAAGAGTAGCAACACAAATAATGAAAACAGCGGAACACAGTTACATTTACAACGGAAAACAACAAGATGAGCACATCAATACATATAAGGAAAACAATAGAAACACATTTACATAAAAGCATTAGAAACAAACCTCTAGATCCGTTTGTCATTAGACAAAAAGAGTTTTTGTTTAGATCTAATAAATTGAAGTAGACATGGAATATTTAATGTTACCTTGGAATCCTACATGTCGTCAATAGATTATTCCTTAATAGACTTAGATCGAAGTTTCAGCGAAAAAGAAAATGAAACATCGGGTTAAGGATAAATGCTTAGTTACGCGATATGCAAATATGTTTAAGCATGGCGTAATGGCTCTGAGTTAGGTTACGCAGATAAATAGGATGAAAACCAACGGACAGATAACTCATTAAGACCAAGTGCTCGAAGTTTCATAGAAAGAATGCTATGATCAACCGTGTCGAACGCCTTCTGTAGGTCAAGCAGAATCATCCCCACAAAATTACCTTTATCCATCTCAAACCGTATATAATCAGTAAGATGTAGGAGGCA
>Ga0224511_10002909_pt1 | contig 11946 bp, 5 predicted proteins | sample SF_May12_sed_USG_2_FD_169988 | JGI IMG/M metagenome (GOLD analysis project Ga0224511, IMG submission 169988) | Sediment microbial communities from San Francisco Bay, California, United States - SF_May12_sed_USGS_8_1 | ecosystem: Environmental > Aquatic > Marine > Sediment | place: USA... | reverse complement strand
CCTCTAGAGTGTAAACATCAAATGTTGACGCACGACGGACGACGGACGACGGACGACGACGGACGACGGACAACTACTGACCACAATAGCTCACCATGAGCACTTCGTGCTCAGGTGAGCTAAAAATGGAATCGAAAAAAATGTTGTTGTTTGTAGTGGTACGCAGGATGTACGCAGTACGCAGTTTGAAAAAGAAGCACAACGCAAAGAGTGAGGGGGTAACATCCTCATTAAGTATGCTTAACATACTGCACAATACGCGACCAATTATGCACTGTACGTAATGAGCATCCTCTTACAAGGAACAAGGATGTTTTCTTTGACGATAATTTTTAAAAAATACCTTATTTCTATTTTAATAAGAAATCTTAAAATTTAACTAGGAAGTATGAAAATAGCATCGTCTTACAAGGAACAAGGAAGATTCCTTTAACGATATCGTTTATGATATCAACTTTTTTTCTATTTAAAAAAAATATTCTTAAAATTTAAATACATGTAGGACGGAACACAATAGTATGGTTAAAACGTTTGAATGTCCTTACGTAACTTGAACACATGAAGTACCTGTGTTTAGGTACGCAAATTATATTTGAAAATGGTTTCAATGGAAAGGGGCCCGATGATTTGATGTATGGAATACTTTGAAAACTAAATATAGATACGTGCACTTTATTATTTTGACCATAATTATGTATTGTATACCAACACATAAAAGTCAGTTAAGCACTGATATTTTAACAGTCCAATCATATGAGCATTTTCTGTATGTCAACAATAACTGATAGCATAGTGTGAACACGTGTATATTGTACAAACAAAATGACAGCAAAATGTCATCACTGCCACGATTGATATCTTTGTTGTTGTTATTTAAAAATATTTTTAAACACTTGGCTCCACACTTTAGTATCATTAGCATTTACGCTTAGCTGAAACGCGCTGACTTAGAGCACCAGTACCCACTCAACACATGCTATGTTAGTTTGCGTTGTTCTGAAGACACGAACACAATATCCAAACAGACATCTATTTTAATGTTAATTTGTTAGTTATGTATCTGTTATGAAATAAAAAATATATATTAGTTTATGTTTTTGTAAACATCGATGCTATTCAATTAGATAATATATTAGTATGAGTTGTTTGTAAATATCGATGCTATTCGATGAGCAGGTTGTTTACTGTTAAACCGTTTCGTATTGCAAAAAGACGGACACTTATAAAGATAAGTTATTGTTCAAGTTGTTGTTTTCAAAATCAAAACGATTTTTAAACATAAATTTAACATTCAATACATTTACTTTAGCTACATACTGTTTAAAACAATTAGCAAACATCCAACAAAACAATAAATTAAAACGCTTTGAAGAGGAAATGTTTAATGGTCACTTTTGCCAACACCCGCCTAATGCAAAAACAATCCGGAACAATTAAGCTTAACCGCGCTAATTTATGATTTGAAAGAAAAAAGAAAAAACCGAAAAATATGGGTTTTTTTCTAAATGTCTGTTGCGTCATGGTGTTGTACGTGCTTTTGTGTCGTTCGGTGTGTTAGTTTTTGTACGGGCCATGTTGTCATGGTGCCCTTAAACTTGACATATCTACATTGTTTACAACATTCTTTGTTTGAACATCTTTTCAATTTATATTGTGAATCAACATGTTTGTATTTTATATGTTTATTGGAATATAATTATCTGGTTTAATTCACTGATGTGGGCCTTTAAATCCGATAATATCTTTATTTGTATTCTGACAAAGGAAAGATAGTGTTTCATCCTGCAAACGCGCATACTGAAATATTGCCGTCCACCTAATGTCTTTTTCAGTGAATATTGTACAATGTTGACAAAACAGCGGCAATGAACGGTCTCCTAATTTGTATCGTGTATGTGTTTCTAAAGGGATTATACGCAAGTAATTTATCGTTTGAAGGTAACAACTTAATTAATTTTAGCTAAAATGTTATATTATTTTAAAAAATAGGCTACGTTAAGTTATTGAACAAATCTTACACAATATTATTAGGTCTTCAAATAGGACATCATGAATTGTGTCAAATACTTAAGTGTGTATGTTTAGAAAATAAAAAAATGTAGTCGTCAGCAGAGTGTCTCAAAACAAATCTCTTCACAGATTAATCCATCGTATTTTCTAGAAATATACTAATACTAACGAGTGCTTGACACTTAAAACCAACAAGGTCTTTGGTTGGATAAGGCGTAGAAAGACTTTACGCTGAGGCTGGAAAAAAAACTTTCCTTTTGATTTCGCCGAAACAGTTCTATTAAGCTTTCTGTTAGTTATAATCGTATAACACACTTCCTATATAAATGTAAATTATCAACACGATTATATTGGTAAGCTTTTAATTTAAACGAAGCAACATAAATGATAAAAATAATGATTACATTTAAGATATATTAAAGTGTTCGTAAATAAACTGTACAATCCAAACACAAACAGACACCACGAATAGTAAATAGATCCATAAACTGATAATTTATTTGAAAATGAATAGTTTTAACCACAAACATTGCCAAGTGTTCTGTTAGCTACTATCTTGTGGTGGATTTTTACTGCAACCTATTGTTCAGATAGGAAGATTATAGGGATAATGTCTGTTAATGTATATATGCCTTGTGTTCGTAACCTTACATGTTGAAGAGGAAAGGGGATAATATAATCATTTAAAAATAACTTAACCTTTCAATATTTTACAAACTTTAAATTACTGCCATGAAGGTCTATATTCACAAGTAAAAGACTTTAATAATAGGTTTCAATCCCTTTCACCATCTTTTTAAATATTACCTCATGTGGTTCTTTTCATATAATGTACTTTGAAGCCTTTGAAAATGAAAACGAGTATATTTGACCTATACAATATATTGTTGCGTGTTAGTATGAGGTTTGATGCAGTGAAAAATTTTTAATCATAAATGATCTTAATTGATCTTACCACGGGCATACCTCAACAAATGTTAAGTAAATGTCTTTCTTGTATACCGGTGTGTTAGTTTTTGTACGGGCCATTTTGTCATGGTGCCCTTAAACATGACATATCTACATTGTTTACGACATTCTTTGTTTGAACATCTCTTCAATTTATATTATCAATGTTAAGATATGTGTCATGGCGCGTCACATGTAATTTAAGAAAACGGTAAAGTCCTACGGAAGCACACCATGCAATTGGTAAAAGCAGCCTTGGTTTTATTACAGCTGTTCATCAATGGTAATGAGAATTTCCACACAACTGACAACCTCCAGCGAAAAAGCGGAACACTATTTTCAAATGTTAACAATGAAGGTTATACAAAATGATAATCCAAAAGTAAGTCATTTCCGGTCATTTTTATGCAAAGTTGATTGACATTTAAAAAGCTTTTAACCTGATAATGTTCATTACTATGCTTGGTTTTGTTAAACTGATGAAATGGAAAGCCCTCAGGAAACAAGGTCTGCATGAGAAAATAGCAGCCTCGGTTTTATTGAAGCTGTTCATCAGTGGTAATGTAAGATGCCAAACCACTGATGCCCCCTAGCGCATGAGCAGAACTCTATTTTTAAATGTAATCAAACATACAATCAATGATCCCTGAAGACCAGAAAATTATAACTACACAATGTTCATGTTCTCATGAGTATATTGCTTTTTAATAACTATCCTGAATAAAACTAGCAGAAAATTACCAGAGATTGCGTGTTTATATGTCAAATATGTGATGATTACTCAGTAAGCAGGATCAATTCAATTCTAATTTAAAATTGATTAAAGGTGCTAGGTCTGTATTTTGATAATCGGTCACAAATGTTGCAGAATGTTTAGGTTACTAAATGAATTATAATTGCAAAAGGAATTTAACAATTTCATGACAAATAATTTGCTTTCGACAAAAAATAAAATCACAACAACAAAACAAAACATCAAACATAAAAATCCTTTCCATAGCAAGGAATCGAACACGGGTCCTATCAAATATCAGTCAAATGCGTTACCTCTGGACCACCGAGAAAACTCATCATATCGAAATTAGTCAAGCTTTTCAATTGTGTCAAGATAGTGGGTCGAATAAAAAACAAACAAAGCCAACTATGCGGGGCACACTCGTTCAACAAAGTGTTTTTTCTGTAACAGTTTAACTTGCATGTATAACTATATTTGGCAGTTTCTCTATTTGTGGGAGTAGGATTTACTGCTTAAGTATGGTTAAAAAGTAAGATGTAAACAATTCTTATTAAAAGTTACAGGTATGTAATTGTTTAATTTATTTAATTCTAAAAAAAATATTTCAAAGAATAACGAACCAAAATATGTTGAGAAAAAGTAACGTAAGCTTATAAACACGAGTGCCTCTTACTTAGATTACAGCACATTGTTCAGCTAAAAACACGCATTGTCAGTGTTATAAGTAGATAGCTGCTGCACCGACACACATACACCTTAAAATATAAGTTTAATTAAAATATATTATCGAACACTAGGATGTTTGTTAAATGAATTCAACTTAAAATTTATTTGGCTTCATGTCAAACATAAACAAGATTTTAACTGTAAACAGGATTCTCCCTTCGCGGTTAAATACTACACTAAAACAAGTAAAAGTTAAAGTTCTATTAAGAAACCTTCGCGTAGGCATAATAAAAGGTTTAGATTCAGTCCGAGGTTAGGCACTTCACCAGCAGGCGCGGTTGGGCATGCGTTTATAATTAATAACAAAAATTATGCAACAACGTAACAAAGATTAAAACAAAAGTAAATATAAATTGGCAAACATTTAAAGGGAGAATACTCATACACTACGTTGTTGGTACGACAACTGTGTGTTGATGAGCTTTACTTAAAAAGGACGCTCTCAGTAGGAAAAGTACAAGGGCAACGAAGTGTCAAATTTGGCCACACCTTGAATGTTAGTCAAAAGTGTTTTTATGAATACAATGTACCACTGTGCAAGACAAACCCACAGCTTTAACTTTTAAACTGTTTTATTTATGTTGACTTGGCTATATTTTACTTTGTATAATCAAAACCATGGACATTTGCTCGATAATCAAAACCTCTAGTCGTCTTATAAACATGAATGTGCTTAATAAAATTCTTAAATATAAAATTTCAAACAGGAAAAAACAATGGAAAGCGTCCACTTTCGACAATTCGCACCAAGGTAGTTAATCTTTACATGACGAACCCGTTTCCGTGACCAGTTTTTTGAAAGGCCGTTTTAGCAAAAAGATAACACATGTGTGAGCTGTCAAATGTGTCAACTTTTTTAGCTCACCTGAGCACAAAGTATCAGAGTGAGCTATTGTGACAGGCCTTTGGCCGTCGTCCGTCGTGCATGCGTGAATCCGTTAACCTTTTTTTTACTCAAACGACTTTTCTCTAAAACCACTAATTAGATTTTAATTAAATATATTTTTTCAATAAACTTATTGTCATTAGTTCGTAACAACTTTAGCCAATGCTTAATAATATTATGATATCTACATGTTTGATAATTCGTCCTACCTACTTTTCCATATATAAAATCATTTTGTGTATTTCGTTTAACACCTAACAATCGTTTAAGAAATTGTAAATGAACTCTTTCTACAGAGGAACCTTTAACAAAAACCCATACATCACTACCATAATTAAGTATTGGTGAAATGGGTTTATCAAAAAGGTCTATTTTTTGACTGATTGGCATATCTGTAAATTTGTATAAGTGTTTATTCAATATGAAAATATTTTTCAAAGCTTGACATGACAAAGTATTTTGCGTATCAGAAAAAGAACCACCTGGTGTAATCACAATTCCTAGATTGTAAAATTTTTAAACAATTTCAAGATGTATATCATTATAAAAGAAGGTACAGTTGTCAGGTAACCTTCCACCGTTTCTAAACACCATAACTTTGGTTTTACCAGTATTGTCAACTTATTTCCAACGTTAACAAAATATGATTATGTATTTAAGCTATTTTGTAATTCTGTATCACTATTGGCAAATAACACTATGTCGTCTGCGTATAATACAAGACATTTCTTAAAAGAATCTATGTCAATTCCATTAAACTGGTGAAAGGGAAAGCGCTCAGGAGGCATAGCCTGCACGAGAAAAGACGCTTTTCATAAAACACAGATTCGATATCATTTAAAAACATCGAAAACAAAAAAGGGGTTAAACATACCCTGCCTTACACCAAGCATAAAATCAAACGTGTCACTTAACTTGCTATAATGCATAACCCTAGATTTAACTGAGCTATACATAGACTTAAATATTATATTTAGAATATTTCCTCTTACACTACTATATAATTGAAAGCTTTAGTAAAATCTATAAATGCACAACATAAATATTGGCCTTTGTTTAATTCGTGAGTGAGAAGACCATGTAATACAAACACGTTATCAACAGTAATCATTTTTGCTCTAAAACCAGCTTGAGCCTCAATATAAACATTGTAAGATTCAATACAATCAGACAATCTATTATTAAGTAGTCTCGTGAATAATTTGCCCATTGTACTATTAATGTAATCCCACGATAATTGTTAACATTATTAATACTGATTTTGTGTAGTGGAATCACAAATCCTTCTGACCAGACTGGCGGAAAAAAACAAGATGCAAATATTTTGTTAAACAGAGAATATAAATAAGGCAACAATACATCTTTACCATGTATAACAAATTCATTTAACAACAAACCAGGGCCAGCATTTGTACCCGTATTTAGCCTTTTTATTGCCTTTAGAATACATTCATTAGAAATGGAAACATTTAACTCATCAAACATAACATCAAATTCATTCCCTTCTTAAATCCGTTCTACCCAATGAATAACATCTTCGTCTGGTATAAAAAAGAATCATCTTGGTTATTTACACTTCTGAAGTATTGCTCATAATTATACACTTGAAGATATATAAGATTTGTTTAACACCCGCACAATCTTTTAGTAATTCCCAATGTAATTTAGCATTCTTAAATCTAGCATCAATAAGCTTACTCGTTTTGAGTTTATTGTATTCGTATTTAAATTTCTAATGCATGCCTAATAATCAGATCTGGCCTTACACATTTACAGTCTATTGTTTTTTTATCTTGTCTATACAACCATGTTTAGTTTTTTTGTAGAAAAGTTTTTTATGCCCCCCCCCCCCTTCGAAGAAGAGGGAGCATATTGATTTGCTAATGTCGGTCGGTCGGTATGTCGATCAGTATGTCTGTAGACCAAATCGAGGGCTTGGTGCAAAGCTATTGTAACTTGTTACTTAGTATGTATATAAAATGAAGTAGTTACAATAGTGTTGTACCAAGCCCTCGAAATGGTGTCCGATCATTATCTTAAAAACCTTGAAATTGATCACAGGGCTTTCATATTTCACATGCTGATTTGTCTTAGTAAGGACAAGACCCTATTAATTTTGGGTTCACTAGGTCAACGGTCAACGTCACATGGGTCACTTTTGTAAAAATAAAAAAAATTGGTTTCCGCTCATTATCTTGGGAACTATTAATCACAGAGATTTCATATTACACATGCTGGTTGGTCTTGCGAGGACATGAACACCATTGCTTTTGGATTCACTAGGTTAAAGGTCAAGGTAACAAGGGTCACTCATAAAAAATATGTACACGTGCTTTCTGGTCATTATCTTGAGAACTATTTATCACAAAGCTTTCATATTTCACATGCTTATTGGTATTGATAGAATCATGAACCATATCTACATTGATGTTATTAGATCCAAGGTCAAGATCAGAAAGATCACTTTTTTAAATTATTGTTTTCCTCTCATTATCTTGAGAACTGTTTACCACAGAGATTTCATATTTCACATAAGTATTGGTCTTGACCTCTATTGATTGTGTGGTCTTTAAGTCAAAGGTCAAGGTCACAACGGTCAGTTTTGTAAAAGATGGTGTCCACTAATTTTCTTAAAAACAATTTATTACAGAGCTTTCATATGTAATGTTCTGATTGTTCTTAGTAAGTTAGTAAGAACAAGACCCCTATTTATTTTGCGTGCACTAGGCCAAAGGGTAAGGTAACAAGGGTCACATTTGTAAAATAATGTTAACATCATTTTTGCTCATTATTTTGAGAACTGTTTATCACAAAGCTTTTATATATTTTACATGTTGATTGGTCTTGGTGAAAAGAGGAGTCTTTGTGTTTTTAAAGTTTACTAGGCCAAAGGTCAAGCTTACATGGGTCACTTGTTATCAACTATGTAAACAGTTTCTACTTAACATCTTAAAGTGATTATAAAGCCAGAAGGCACTTTATCCATACCTTTTCACGAAGTCAAATCATGTCAGTCATCCCACTTCTATAACATGAACCTTTTTAACAGACAACTTGGTACATATTAATCACCCTTCTGTCAAAAACCCTTTTCAACAGAAGGCGCCGTGGGGCATATGTGTCGTTCAACACTTCTTGTTTCATACCATTCTGTAGTAAACCATCTTCTATATTCATACAGCGTTGTTGCCTGGTAAAGTCTGTAGTGACTCGTTTACATATTATAGGTGAAACAACATCATCTATTATGTCACTTAATTGAGTGATACATGTATCAATATCCGGACTGTTCACACAACTTTCAATACAATATTGCAAATTATTAAACTTATCTTTTACGATGCCACTAGCTAAACTAGTCCGATAACTGTACATAATCCTTATTCCAAACATATTTAACATTGAAATTCTGATCACAATCATCAGTATTCGTTTCCGTACAAATAACATCTTTTGCAAAATCAACAACACAATGATCTGACAATAAATTTGGCTCGTGAACTTCAAAATGATTAACAAATGGAAATATGTTCTGAGTAAAATTAACGTTATCTACATCACTTGAGCCATTTCTACACACATAATAAAAATTTCCGTTTAAATCTTTATCTTATCGTCCATTCATAATGCGCAACTCGTTTGCTTGCACAAATCAAGTAATAATAAACCGTTTATATTTAATCTACCGTGATCTTGCTTACACCTTAATAAAGGAACATCAGAAATATAATCGTCGGTTAAACTTCAGCGTGCGAAGTTTCATGTGCAACAAAATCGGGGAGATCCGGTGTGTGCGAGTTTAAATTACCGCAAAAAATTGAATGTGCGGTAATCACTTAGTTCGTGATTAAAACAATTATTCGCTCATCAAATTCCTTTAAGACAGCATACATGTCATCAATAACAACACACAAAATAGGAATACGGCTTGTTCTCAGGGATCATGGAGTGTACATGTATGTTGTTTACATTTGAAAATGGAGTTCCGCTCATGCGCTAGGGGGCGTCAGTGGTGTGGCATCATTCATTACTACTGATGAACAGCTTCAATAAAACCGAGGCTGCTGTTTTCTCTTGCAGGCTATGCTTCCTGGGGGCTTTCCCTTTCATCAGTTTATTGTTACTGGTAGAATCTATCACATATCAATTGAAATATTTCGACGATATCGTTGCTTCCCAATAACTCTCGGATAACCGCACATGCATGTCTTCTGTGTGCGTGGAACCTACATGGGAAGCATCCGAAAACGGTCTATCGTCAGTCCTCAAACGAAGGATGTCAATGTTGGAATTATGCTGAAACAGACTAATATTATACCTAAATATCTTCGTAGGGACAAACTTTATCGTGATGTTCATCCGGAAACGGATTTATCAACTGTAAAGTAAACCCGCGAAAACAACTTGTGCAACACAAGCTGTAACATAAACTACCGAATATACAATGAAACCTTATCAAACTTAGCAAACGTTAAAGGAATTAGAAACTCGAAAAATTTTGATTACCATCACATTTCGAGTCAATATCAGTAATATAATTTAAGTCTATCATTAGTGTGCGTTTCAATCATTCCTTGTCGACTACTACCCTCAGGAACAATATAGCATAAACATAAGTACAAATCATGTTAAATGAAAAGCTTTGATGTCTCTATTTTAACACAAATAATATCATGGCATTTAAAGACCAATGTATGTTCACTAACGTTATCATTACGAATGTAAACGACAATACCTCCAGACGAACGCTTACTAGTTAGAAGGTTTTAACCTCGCTGCCAGCATCAGGTGTAGGCGTCTCTCCACGTGTTTCGCATGGCTGAGTGCCCGAAACAACTACATGTATTGTAGTCATCATGCACACCTGTGCTATTCTATTTTTAGCACCTGTGGTGCGTTTCTTTAGGATAGGGGCTATAACTTAGCTAAACTAGAGATAGGTATTAAAGCTAGCAGTATACGAAACGCTTCTGGCAAGCGTATATATGTTTATAACAACAACATGGCGTCGGTATGTTAGATATCGAACGTAGGACCGAAAGTATCAGCTAACTTTTCTAAGTTAGGGACTACTTTTTAGTGCACAAAGATACCCGAAAGCTATATTTGCTTAAAGGTAGAGGCTACGTAGCGGCTAGCTTTCCTACGCAAAAGAAACGCACCACAGATAAACCAGTTTCGCTGTTTTAGCAACGGGTAAAGCCCGCTGTGATCTAGATTTGAATTTAATAACCTGGCGTCTACATGGAACAGCTGAGCTGGGGCGTCGTTATGACCTGGTTTCGGAGCACACTACTCGCGATCTCCCACGTGATGCAAGTTTGTCAGTAAGCAGAGGGTTGCCAGAATCGCACTCGGTGGATTTTACTGATGTTTCGTCAGAATTTGATTGTTGGAACGTGCCCCTGTGGAGTATGCGCACTACCTGATGACGAAAATCACGGTGTACCGGCCAAATTGAGACACTAATAAGAGTGTCCATGCAACGATGGCGCAACGGTCGGTGGTGCGTGTTGTGGTAACCCGGTAGAAGGGGCCGCGGTTGGTCCAGGTGGCGCGGTGAAACCGGAAGCCGCAGATTTGCAGCTAGACCTGCTATGTGTGAATGACAAGTCTCTCACTTCCGGTAAACCCGTAGTGGCGGCCACGGCCGCCATGTGTAGCGTTTGATCAGGCACATGCTCCTCCTCATGAATTGAGGTCGGAGATATTCAATATCTTCCGCATGAGAAAGTATTATTCCTTTTATACTTTTTCCACTTCTAAAGCTCGTTCCACTCCCGCATCAAAGGACCGTCTTTTATCAATTTAGCGGGATACACAATTTGTGATCTGGCTCTTGGGTGTTCACGTCTCATTTATTTATGCATACGTATACATAATTAAACAACAGAGACAATTCCAAAGTACCAATATATATACTAAAAACATGACTGATATTAATATTCAAACTGTTAAAACACACTAAACGAAATGTACAATTTCAGGTCAAACACTAGGAATAGTGTTAACATCGTCCCGGGTGGTTGCAGTAGTAGATGTAGTTCACAAGCTCAGGGATATTGTTTTCAAAAATCATCTTGTCTAACATCTTAAGGCCAGAGCTGTCAAATTTGTTTAAATGTTGGCACCCTTGGTCAAAATGGCCCCGTACTAGAGATCACAAGTTTACATTGTATTAAATAGGGACATCTCGAAACAAAAACTGTTCTTAGGTGAGCCTTTATCAAAAGTGTTTAAATGTATTTAGTCTGTTGCATAGAAGATCGAGGTCAAGGGGTCGGAAAGAATGTTTCAAAAATACAGCTTGTTTAAAAAATATTCTTGTCTGAAACCACAAGGCCCATAACCTTTATATTTGGTATCTACTAATTCCCGTGGTACAAAGACGACTCACCAAGGAGTCAAGAGTCTGCAAAACTGCTTAACCCAATCTGATCTAGCTACACAGGCTTCTTTTTGGGTGAACCTCACCCAACATAATTTTTAGCTCACCTGAGCACGAAGTGCTCAAGTGAGCTTTTGTGATCCTTCAATGTCCGGCGTCCGTCGTCCGTCGTCCGTGCGTCCGTGCGTGCGTCCGTCCGTCAACAATTTCTTTAAACAACATCTCCTCTGAAACCGCTTATTGGATTTTGAC
>Ga0224511_10002908_pt1 | contig 11947 bp, 4 predicted proteins | sample SF_May12_sed_USG_2_FD_169988 | JGI IMG/M metagenome (GOLD analysis project Ga0224511, IMG submission 169988) | Sediment microbial communities from San Francisco Bay, California, United States - SF_May12_sed_USGS_8_1 | ecosystem: Environmental > Aquatic > Marine > Sediment | place: USA... | reverse complement strand
AGGGGCTGAAATACACACACACCTTGTCTGACAGGGTCGGGGAGGGGCTGAAATACACACACACCTTGTCTGACAGGGTCGGGGAGGGGCTGAAATACACACACACCATAGCTGACAGGGTCGGGGAGGGGCTGAAATACACACACACCATGTCTGACAGGGTCGGGGAAGGGCTGAAATACACACGCCATGTCTGACAGAGTCGGGGAAGGGCTGAGATACACACACGCCATGTCTGACAGGGTCGGGGAAGGGCTGAAATACACACACACCATGTCCGACAGGGTCGGGGGAGGGGCTGAAATACACACACACCTTGTCTGACAGAGTCGGGGAGGGGCTGAAATACACACACACCATGTATGACAGGGTCGGGGAAGGGCTGAAATACACACACACCTTGTCTGACAGGGTCGGAGAAGGGCTGAAACACACACACGCCATGTCTGACAGGGTCGGGGAAGGGCTGATATACACACACGCCATGTCTGACAGGGTCGGGGAAGGGCTGAGATACACACACACCATGTCTGACCGGGTCGGAGGAGGGGCTAAAATACACACACACCATGTCTGACAGGGTCAGGGGGAGGGGCTGAAATACACACACACCATGTCTGACAGGGTCGGGGAAGGGCTGAAACACACACACACCTTGTCTGACAGGGTCGGGGAAGGGCTGAAATACACACACACCTTGTCTGACAGGGTCGGGGAGTGGCTGAAATACACACACACGCCATGCCCACACATTGAAATCACGCCTAAGAACATTTGTACTGTGAGGTATACTACTGCATAACTTTATTGTACATAGAGTAACATTTATTCTATATACAACATAACTTTTATTCTATACACAACATAACATTTATTCTATATACAACATAACTTTAATTCTTTATACAGAATAACTTTGATTCTATATATAGAATATACAGCAGAACTTGTATTCTATACACAGCATAACTTTTATTCTATATACAACATATCTTTAATTTGTTATACAACATACCTCTAATAGACTAATTTTATATACAACATAACTTTAATTTTATATACAACTTAACTTATTCTATAAACAGAACAACATTTATGCTATATACAACACAACTTTTATTTTATATACTGCCTTACTTTTATTCTATCTAGTTTTTCATTAAGTGAGAAATGTGGTGAATACCTGTGATGAATTTCAGGCCTCGGAGTTGGACTGCATCAATTTCTACCCACGTATCTGCCACGGTGCAGTCAACTTCAATACGGATGTGCCGGGTGGGAAACCCACACGACTGGTTAAAAATGTTTAATGTAATATCTCCATAACTTGTAAGATAATAAATGGTGCAAACCTGATGGAGTTAATGCTATTTCTTTTGAAACTGAGGAGTCTTTTGGTTGTCATTTTTATGTCCAGTAATTGTGCAAAACGTGTTGAATGCAAAAAAACCCCAACACATTATAAATCTTTCAGAAGCAATAGGCTAAAGAATAATATACTGTTTCAATAAAGCAAAGGACAGCTACCTCAAGTGGTGGTTGAAAGATGCGAGAGCTGGTTAGGTCCTCTATTTCCGGCGCTTCATAGATCGTGGTCCAGTAGGTTGCATGCTCTGGCCGAGCCTTTACCCTCTTGACCCCGCCGGCATGGAATGTCTCGTAGATGTCGATACCGGTGATGAACACTGCCTGCTCATACTCGCACTGAAATCCAGCAATATGGAGATATTTTAAAATGTGAATGCACTGAAACCAAGCAATTTGGAGAGATGTTTTATTATGTTAATGCACTGAAACCCAGCAATATGGAGATACGTTTTATTATGTTGATGCACTGAAAACCAGCAATATGGAGAGATGTTTAATGATGTTGATGCACTGAAACCCAGCAATATGGAGATGTTTTATTATGTTAATGCACTGAAACCCAGCAATATGGAGATACGTTTTATTATGTTGATGCACTGAAACCAAGCAATATGGAGATACGTTTCATTATGTTGATGCACTGAAACCCAGCAATATGGAGATATGTTTTATTATGTTGGTGCACTGAAACCCAGCAATACGTTTCATTATGTTGATGCACTGAAACCCAGCAATATGGAGATATGTTTTATTATGTTGATGCACTGAAACCCAGCAATATAGAGATACGTTTCATTATGTTGATGCACTGAAACCCAGCAATATGGAGATATGTTTTACTATGTTAATGCACTGGAACCCAGCAATATGGAGATATTTTAAAATGTGGATGCACTGAAACCCAGCAATTTAGAGAGATGTTTTATTATGTTAATGCACTGGAACCCAGCAATATGGAGATATGTTTTATTATGTTGATGCACTGAAACCCAGCAATATAGAGATACGTTTCATTATGTTGATGCACTGAAACCCAGCAATATGGAGATATGTTTTACTATGTTAATGCACTGGAACCCAGCAATATGGAGATATTTTAAAATGTGGATGCACTGAAACCCAGCAATTTGGAGAGATGTTTTATTATGTTAATGCACTGGAACCCAGCAATATGGAGATATGTTTTATTATGTTGATGCACTGAAATCCAGCAATATGGAGATATGTTTTATTATGTTAATGCACTGAAACCCAGCAATATGGAGATACGTTTTTATTATGTTGATGCACTGAAAACCAGCAATATGGTGGAGATGTTTAATCATGTTGATGCACTGAAACCCAGCAATATGGAGATATGTTTTATTATGTTAATGCACTGGAACCCAGCAATATGGAGATATTTTAAAATGAGGATTGCACTGAAACCCAGCAACTTGGAGAGATGTTTTATTATGTTAATGCACTTGAACCCAGCAATATGGAGATGTTTTATTATGTTGATGCACGGAAACTCACCAATACAGAGAGATGTTATATTTTGTATATTTTATCATGTTTTATAAGAGGTGTTATTGTACATTTTCACAGAATATTTTCTTAAGTTAACAAAGTGTTGTAATAGCTACCAATATGTAGATTTACATCACATTGACATACTTTTTATCCTTTTTTGTATCATATGTATTTGTCTTTCACTAATCAATTGTGTATAGATCCCATTTTCTCATGAGTACCAATATGTGATCAATATTGATACAATCCAAACCTCTACAATACACAAGCATGTCTTGGTATTGGTATTGATTTACCAGAAATTAGGGAGCATGTTTAGTAAATGATCCAATTCAAAGCCTACATGTAAATGTGTATGTGGCTCTATAAATAAAAATATGTTTGTTTTTCCTTTATCAACTGACAAATAAAATAGATAAACCAATATTTTATTGGCAAATCTCAGTATGTTTTGTTTATGGTTTCTGAAGTGGATAGTTAGTACTTTGAAGAAAAAAACATTCTGACAAAAATTTGTTGTCAAAAAGCTGTAAAGTCTGAATTTGTTTTTAATTAGAATTTTTGAATAAGCCATTGTTGTGAAGTTAAAAAGCACACTGACCTCGATAAACTCGCTGTCGTTTTTGTCACCAGGAGACCAGGCACCCCTGATATCACCATATTGGGGATAAACCTTGGCTGGACCAAGAACTTGGTCTGCATTCCAGCTAAAACCAACAATAAACCACCATGATGTACATGTAAATCAAGTTTGGTAGAAACCTGAAAGATGAAATTTAGGCTGTACCATGCATATCTGTAGTAATAGCGTAGTAAACAAGAAAAAAAACTCAATGTTTAGGACAAAAAAGGTTTTTAATTTTATACATTTCTTTTTATGTAGATAAATCAGATTAAACCAATTGAAATGATTGAACTCGTTGTATCAAACATGATGTTTAGTCACGACAGAAACTGAGAAGTTACGTAACGTCAAAACGCACAATGTCATTTAGACCAATATAAGACTGAATCATCTAAGTATCTGTGGCAATGTGTACATGCATCATTTGAAGTAACAAGTTCTTCCGCATTTGTCGGAGCATCGGACGTCATTGCTAGTGTTGTGTCGATACATGAATTATTAAGAAACCATAACCCCAGCGGTGATTCAGTGGTAATAGCGTTCGCCCCGTGAGCAGGAGGTTGTGGGTTCGATCCCCGACCGTGTCAAACCCAAGGTGTTATAAAAATTGTATCAGATGCTTCCTTGCTTAGCGCTCAGCATATAAGGATAGGTCTTCTCTCAAACCTCGCTCAAAAAAATCCGAAATGAGAAGTCATAAGTGATTAATATAAGTTGGGATAACTTGTTTCGTTATCGACCTTAAATAAATAGGTTTAAAAAAACAAGAGGGCCCAGAGGGCCCTGGATCGCTCACATGAGACAGAAGATTTTTAAGAGTTCCTTTTTTCATCGCTTTATGTACAACAGGCGACATCTGGGAGGTCTTTATCAGAAGGCTAAAGCTTTAAAATGTAAAAGTAGGTCAAAGGGTCAAGTTTAATGTTATAAAATGTCAAAGTTCAATTCCACAAAATAAGTTGTACAAGTGGCCCAAAATTGAATAAGCATTACCAGTATACACAATAATTGTCTAAGATTTGACCTAGTTTGTTTACCCTTAATGACTTATATGTGAACTTGGCCTAGACACTGTCAAGACAAACATTCTGACTAAGTTTCATAAAAATCCGGTCACAAATGTGGCCTGAAGAGTGTTTACAGGAATTTTTAAGATTTGACCTGATGACCTACGTGTTAATCCAACATGACCCATATTCGAACAAGGCTTAGATGCTAAGACAAACATTCTGATCAAGTTTCATCAAAATCGGGTCGCCAATCTGGCCTCTAGAGTGTAAACAAGAATTTCCTTAGATTTGACCTGAATACCTAGTTTTTGACCCGACATGACCCAAAATTCGAACTTGTCCTAGATATTGCTAAGACAAACATTCTGATCAAGTCTCATCAACATCGGGTCGCAAATGTGGCCTCTAGAGTGTAAACAAGAATTTCCTTAGATTTGACCTGAAAACCTAGTTTTTGACCCGACATGACCCAAAATTCGAACTTGTCCTAGATATTGCTAAGACAAACATTCTGACTAAGTTTCATCAAAATCGGGTCGCAAATGCAACCTCTAGTGTGTAAACAAGAGTTTCCTAAGATTTGACCTGGTGACATAGTTTTTGACCCGACATGACATATTTTCGAACTTGGCCTAGATATTGTCAAAACAAACATTCTGACCAAGTTTCATCAAAATTGGGTCGCAAATCTGGCCTCTAGAGTGTAAACAAGACTTTCCTAAGATTTAGCCTGGTGACCCAGTTTTTGACCCAACATGACCCATGTTCGAACTTGGCCTAGATATTGTCAAAAACAAACATTCTGACCACGTTTCATCAAAATCGGGTCGCAAATGTAGCCTCTAGAGTGTAAACAAGAATTTCCTAAGAGTGGACCTTGTGACCTAGTTTTTGACCCGACATGACCCATATTCGAACTTGCCCTAGATATTGTAAAAAGAAACATTCAGACCAAGTTTCATTATAATCGTATCAAAAATGTGGTCTCTATTGCAAACAATAGAGACCACAATTGTTGACGCACGACGCACGACGGACGACGCACGACGGACAACCTCTGACCACAATAGCTCACCATGAGCATTTCGTTCTCAGGTGAGCTAAGAAGACCCACCCGTCGGCATCATATTGTGAAGAGTATGAGTTCACACGACTGATCCACTGGCAGATTTCAGATTGCCTGTCGGCTGACTTAGCTCCACCGGTTGCCATGTTGCTGACTCGTCGCCGTATCTGAGCAAGAAACGCGGGTGGGGAAGGTGGCTCTTGGTACTGGAAGGGGGCGGAGGGGGTCTGAACATATAGGCAGAAAAAATTTAGTTCGCAGCAATATTAATGACTTTATAATATGTACATTGTATTTATTCCAAATTATTCAAACTTTTTATCAGTCTAAATAGAATTGTCTATTATATAATTATTTTTATTTTGTGCGTACAGTGTACATTTGTTTCTATGTTTTCAACAGTTATAATTAAGCAACTTAGTATTAATGTCAAAACAACTACATAAATATATCTACACAAAACAAAAATACTGATATTAATTGTACCAGTATATTTAACGAATATGTGTTCATACACGTTACTCAGTAATGTAAGCAGGTTCACAAAAATTCTTCCAAAATGCCTTTTCACCGTCTGTGAGTTTTCACTTAACATGTACATGTAAACACATTGTATACAGACCAAATCAATAAGCTGTACATAAAGAATTGAATTGCTAATAAATTATACATTTTTTAAAATGACATCGAAGCAACCGGAATATCGAACCATGCGACTTCGAAATTTCGAGTTTCAACTGTATTTATACATACTGAAATTGTTTATACATAATCCCTGGATAACTTTTACCCAGGTTTAAACGATCATGATTGATTGGCGGCATTGTAGTGCACAATCAATTCTCTTATCAGCCGTAAACATTTATGTTAGAAACCGCAATAGTTATTGTCAATATTTGGAACCTTATAGTCAACCGGACAAATGTGAACATTAAACTTGTCACAGTCGTAACAAATGTAGGTAATATGTTCAGTCAATATTTGATAAATAGTCACATACATGTCCATCTTAACGGCAATATAATTAATAATAAATCAAAACTAAATTGAATAGATAATTCACTTATATAAATAAATGATTTTCAATATCATTTTAGTATTAAACCACAATACTGTATATATATTCAATACTGATAGTTCTATGTGGATACCTTATTTTGTAATCTCCTGGTACTTCACTGCGTGTACTTCTACTAATTTGGTATAACTATTTCAGAAAGTTGTAAACCTAATATAGGTATTCCACCTGTAGATTAGTGTAAAACAGAAGCAGAGTTGAACATGTACACATCAAAGCAAGTTATCTAGGTCACACAAATAGTATTTCACAATGCTTACCTGGCAGATCTATATTTAGGCCAGTGTAGTTACCGCCAGGTTATGGGTCATACTGGCAACAGTGATTCAGAAGAGGAGCACGACACATCAGTCATCAATGATTTACAGACAAGAAATATTGAACTTAATCATGTGTAGATGTTAGTGTTGTTGAATTACCAGAAAAGCGCATGAAGATATTAAGCAATAATTAAACAGCTAAAATGGTGAACAAGAGGGCTTAAAAGGTCAAGGGTCAAAGTGAAGCCATTTACAGTAGACCACTAATGTAGTCCACCAACTATTGGTAGAGGACCTCTAGATGATGTTATATACCAAATATGAAAGCTTAGGGCCTTGTAGTTTTAGACAGGAAGATTTTTGAAACTTGCCTTTTGAAAACCTATTTTTTGACCCCGTGTCCTCCTAATGCAACCAATCAGGACCATTTGAACAACTTTAGTAGGGGACCACACAGGGATCATTCCTGTGAAGTTTGGTCAAAATCCAATGAGCGATTTCAGAGGAGAAAATGTTTCAAGTAAAAACGTTTACAGACGACGCACGACGGACGACGCACGACGGACAAAGGCCGTTTCACTCATAAAACTCTAAGATTACCTCTGTTAGTGCATTGACTAAGTGAAAGGTAGGCTCCTATTTGATTTTGAGTTTTGCTGGCCCCCGTGAAATCCATTGTTTTGGCTAATTAATGGTTTGTTAACAATTAATTTTATGTTTTATTAATAAAAATTGGTACTTTTGAGGTAACCTCGCAGTATTTTGCTTATTTCATTTCAATATCATCTCTAGTTTTTGAAAATGACAAATGGACATTTTGGGGGCTGCTTTGGGCATTTCAATATATCTCACCTCCTTAAATTATTTTTACTTGAGATACACTTATTGAATACTGTGTGTTACTAGGTGAACCATTAAAAATATCCTTTATATATGTCTCAAAATACGCATTGTATAAAGAATAACAGTGAACAATATAAGTATGTTTTTTTAAATTATTATTATCATTATAATAAAACGTGGCATGTAAAATTCTACATTGACATTTCACAACATAAATACAATATTTTAAAATCATTTCCATTGTAACACACTTAAACAATCTACATATTAGTTAAAACAATTAACAAAAAGAATATAAACATATACATTTTGTAAAATAATCAAGAACAATTCTATTTAAATTGATACATCACAGATATATGTTACATAATATTGCAATATGTAAGAAAGATATTACTAGATTCTATATTACATAGTATCACATTGTTCACCATCAGTATAGTTTAAGTGTAAACTATATAGATATATGGGCCTGAGTAGGAATGGAGAAAAAAACATGTATAGACATGAGCAAGATACTTTTTAGAATAAAAAAAGCACAGTATAAAATGTAATGCCACTCTGAAGAAACCTGAGAAAATTCCAGCATGTAATATCACTTCAAAGTGTGGTTCAAAACCAAAAGTACATGTGAAACTTTAAAACAACATTAAATCAGTATAAACAGAATTTCAATTTCAAAATATAAATAGGTACACATAAAATATCACAATTTCAAAGTGAGTGCAAGCTTATAAAATAAGCCGTTTGTTTCCTCTTTGGTCCTTAATTCGAATTGTTGCCATTCAAATTTGAAATTCAAGTTCAAACCTAATTTCCCGGCTGTAAATAATATACGGTTGCACATAAATGCATGTCCGAGTATATTAATTGCAGTGTAAGATCATCCATTAAAGAAAAATTAAATGGCAAAAAAAGTGTTCTTATATCTCATTACAGCATAAAATAAACAATTATGTATAGAACATGATATGATATGACAATTATTTGTTGAGTCTGCTCATTATGTATTTGACTTGCAACAATATTTTTTAAACTGGTGATATTCTGGTATTTTTATGAACTTGATACTTCAAAAGAAGCAGTAAACAATTAAAATGATGCATACTGAAACAGGCATGTTCTTTCTATACATCATTAAAAATGGAGTTTAGTTCAGAACAGCATACATATCTAAACAATTTTGTGGGCCCAAATTAACTACAGCAATGCTGCTCATTGGTTTAAAAGATTCAGAGTACTTTTATTGCAAAGGTGAAAATGCATGTTGTCTTTATATAAAAAGTAGGTCAATCTAATTTTCAATTCTGATGCTAAACTCTCAATATGAAAGTCAAATTCTGTATTTAGGAGGCTTAATTTTTAGTTTGGTAGTAAATTCTTAATTTGAGTGCCAAATGCTCAATTCTCAAATGGTATGTTAATTCTCAAATGGTATGCTACATTCCCATTTTATGCTATTTTCAAGTTTGTATGCTAATCTCTCACTGTTTATGCTATATACGCAGTTGAGATGTGCACTCCTGTATAATGTCCAGCATGATGGTTTGTGGCAGCTTCTCGAAGCTGGGCGTCTTGACAACGGCAGACATGTTCCCGGAAATGAACGCCATGCAGCTTGTGCGAATATCATCTGCAAATGCACACAGAAAACATGATCCAAACATATCATACTGTTGGGAAAATATATTTGTTGCCTAATTATTATGGTCATAAACAGTGTGTCCCTTAAAGTGACTAAAATCTACAAGGCTTTGTCACAGAAATGACAGCCAGGATGAAATTTAGAGACATAAATGAAAATGAACTGTAAACAAACTTGTACCATGGTATAGAAACATGCAACTGTGTTTAGGGGGGGGGGGGGCTTAACTTTGTTATTCCTGAATGATGAATCAATGTGCACAAAAAATGTGTTTTGCACGTCTACGCTTAATGTAGTTTTGATATGTCAAGTTTCATGCCAATCGCGTAAGACATGTTGAAGAAGTTGCTGCACAACAGAACACCAACAGTGCACACGCACCATGGCCAACGGCTCACGGCGGATAGAGTTACTCCCACAAACCCCTTGCAAACTTTGTTTGCAGTTGTATAAAAACAAACTTAACACTACATTTTGGGCATTACCTTTTAATACTCCCACAATTAGTAACAAGAGCAGTAACAGGACCACATGCTTGACTTTAAGGTTCTCAGTCAGTGAACCAAGATACTGATGCAATATATGCATTAAGTGCAATCTAGAAATATCTTACCTATGATGGGTAGTTCACTGGTGGCAGAGACGTACGTATTAACGACGTTATCCACGTTGATTTTCTCACACAGCTCAGAAGCAGCCAGCGCCTTCAGACCATCCAGGCTAAACCGGTCTGCAACTGTGAACAAAGACAGAAGAATAAAAAACTATTGATAAGAGCAAACAATGGTCAGTAATGCAACTGTCAATCATGATCATTTATTACAGTACATAGTCAATTTTAATCCAATAGATTAGGGTTATTTTGTCAGGTGAAAATCTGACTTAGTGAATGCAAAAGAAAGCATGCTTTATGTTTGTGATAAACCTTATCACACAAACAATGGAATACAGCAAGAGTGGGAGGATATTAAAAAATTGCGGAGCTATGCGTTAGTACATAGCATGAGATAAACTGCTCCCCTGCATTGAAATTCTACGGCATTTCAACCATAACATAAAGCAGATACGGTTGCTGTGCTTTACAATCCAGAAAAAACTTAAAAAGACCAATTAGGTTTTGCAGTATTTTTGGTGCCTGTATCTTGAGATCAAGCTTTAAACATAATACATTTTAATAACATTTTGATAAACAATTGGCGTATCATAATCTTGGGTAACCATCTTAAAAGTGTAGAAGTTATCAGCCAGAAGACCTCACTTTTCCATAGCTGTTTGAAGGGTATCATGTCATAGAGAAACTAATTATTTGCCATATGTGCTCACCTCTCCAGAGTTGTGTGAGGGCGATCGTGTCATACTCCTGGGGGATAGAGTTAGTGTAGATGTAGTGCAGCACTCCCATGAAACCGTCATAGCTCACATCCGGGATCAGGATCTCACACTGTAACATAGTTACAAAGATATCAAGTATTCATCCGGGATCAGGATCTCACACTGTAACATAGTTACAAAGGTATCAAGTATTCATCCAGGATCAGGATCTCAAACTGTAACATCGTCACAAAGATATCAAGTATGCATTCTGGATAAGGATCTAACACTGTAACATAGTCACAAAGATATCAAGTATGAATCCGGGATCAGGATCTAACACTGTAACATAGTCACAAAGATATCAAGTATTCATCCGGGATCAGGATCTCACACTGTAACATAGTCACAAAGATATCAAGTATGAATCCAGGATCAGGATCTCACACTGTAACATAGTCACAAAGATATCAAGTACTAGTATACTATTATTTCAATAATGTTTTGGTGCAGTTGTTTAAGATCGCTTCTGACCCAGGGGTTATATTTTGATATGGCTAATGACAAATTCTGTAAGCAAAGCTAATTAAAAATTCAACATAATATTTGAGAACAAACTCTACAGATAATTTAAACTTATTTATTTTAGGTCGATTGCGAATCAAGTTATCCCAACTTATATTAATCGCTCTTGACCACTTTGACCGCTCATTTCAGATGGAATCCATCTTATTTTTTTGAACAAGTTTTGAGAGGAAAGAGAAGCCAGGCCTGTCCCTATACACTGAGCGCTAAGCAAGGAAAGCATCTGGTACCATTTTTATAATGTCTTTGGTATGACGCGGTCGAGAATCGAACCCACGACCTCCCGCTTAAGGGGCGATTGCTCTAACCACTGAGCCACTGCTGCGGTTTTACAACTCTACAGTTGTAGTGGCCCAACAAGTATCTCCATTGCAAGTAATTGCTTTCTCTTTCACATTTCATCCCAACAAATATATATTACATTAGACTGTGCCTCTTTGGTGTTTTCCCTGAACATGGCCTGGAAGTACTCTGCGCGGACACACAGGATGGCCTTGTGGCTGTAGATCTTGCGGCCCTCGATGATGAAGGTGCAGTCACTGAACCGCGGCTCGTTGACCAGCTTCTTCAGGTCACACACCATGTCTGACAGGGTCGGGGGAGGGGCTGAAATACACACACACCATGTCTGACAGGGTCGG
>Ga0224511_10002907_pt1 | contig 11948 bp, 8 predicted proteins | sample SF_May12_sed_USG_2_FD_169988 | JGI IMG/M metagenome (GOLD analysis project Ga0224511, IMG submission 169988) | Sediment microbial communities from San Francisco Bay, California, United States - SF_May12_sed_USGS_8_1 | ecosystem: Environmental > Aquatic > Marine > Sediment | place: USA... | reverse complement strand
TAAAAACCAATATATATTATTATATATTATATATATATATATATTATTTACTATAAACTAAAACAGTTTATTCCAGTCCAGAGCCTAAATTTTTAGCGTTTCAGTCTACGAAACGAGGCGACAGCTCCGCAACGAATCTGCCGAAAAGACGCCGACAATTTTCTAGATGGCAGTGCCATTATTCATATCAATCAGAATCAATGGGAAGGCATTATCCGATCCATCTGCTTTTCCTAACCAAGTGCCAGAAATGTTAGCATCTACTACACACAAACTGGCACTGCGACCCCCATAACCCACTCAGGAGGTTCCATCTCACGATGGGAGTTGTGCTCTCACCCTTCAGATAGTTTGGCTTTTGGTGGTCGCCCTCGTCTTGGCTTGATTGAAACTCCTGTTGCTGCCGGGTTCCCCCCGGTCGCTGTCGGTTTTAGTCGTGTTGAAGCGTTATTCGCCCGCGAACTCTACAAGGACACACGAGTTAACGTGGAAGTCGTTCCACCATTTCCAACAATCACTGATGAGACAGACTAGTGAACAAGTGCTTAGTATGCAGAAGGTCAGCAAACAGAAATGAGGTGATATTAACACTCAGACTCATACTCTTGGTAAGTTTAAGTAGCCCATGCACTTGTCGACTGACCAATGATTCTAGTAAATTGGCCAATTGACATCAAGAACTGGTGATGATCAGAAGTCACATGAGCAACCAAACTCCAGTACTTCTGATTGCCCTAGTTACATACACCAACGCACAGTTACCAGGATATGAACATCAGGTTTATTTGAGGGCTAATAGCCCCTGCTATGTCAGTGGGATAGCGAGATAGCTCAGTGGTCGAGCGCTGGGTCGCAAGCATGTCACCCTCACACATATCCTAGTTCGAAACCACTGAGGAGTTGGGCACCACCAAGCCATCACAAGCTGATTATAAGGATTGGAGAAAGATGAGACAATACAGCTTCTTCTGCCCTCAGGTCGAGGTCAAGGTCATCAGTTAGCTCTGCAGCAAGAAGAGCATGGATATATTTGGAAAGTCTCACTAACTTACCGATTTCTTCACTTGTTTAGACTTCCCTGATTGTGGCGGTTCTCCAGGGACATTGGCTTGACCGTCTGATTGGCTGGTATGTGAGGTACTCCCCACACCACCCATACTGGGGGGTTGAACTACAGCAAGATGACAATAGAGGTCGAAGCGGAAAGACAACTTCAGCTACATGGATGCATACAGACTTTCGTGTGGTGGGGGCAGGTTTTCTTTCCGGCTGGTGTGAGCTCAATCTCGCAGTCACTATGAGCAGTGAATGTAACGCACAGCAGGTGATATATTTGACACTCCCGGAGATAACAAGGTAAGGACTAGGTGGTATATTAACTAGCAACATGGGTTCAGAGAAGATTGCTATAACCATAGACATACGATGGCTTATATGTCTATGATTATAAAAAATTTCTAGTGTCACTCATGCGACTATGATCGAGAAATATCCACTCAACTCAGTGAGAATTTTGTTTCAAGACGGTAAACATCGCTGTATACTAGCCAATCGAATTCTTTTTTCCATTCTACCTGTCTTGTACCCGGGAATGAGCTTCACTGAAATGAGGGCATAGAATCCGGTGTGGTTGTGTGACTTACCTTTGGGAATACGTGACTGACTTACCTTTGGGTATGTGTGGCTCTTGTTTTACGCGCTTGTTTAGCAGCCGGCACTGCAGCGCGTGCTGATAGTATCCTGAAACAGGTCATTGCATTAACAGCATTATTTCCATTTCTCATTGGCTGTTAAGACTTCCAGCAATTTTAGAGCCCCACTCACCCACCGGGAATTCTGCCGCTCTTAACGAGAAGGGAGAAGTGGACCTGTTACAATCGTGGAGTGACCTTGACCCATATCCACTAGGCCTCCAGTTTTTATTATGTTGATCTGAACCCATGATAGCAATTCAGAGTGAGGCGCTTGCTAAAGGTCCATAACTTGAAAGCAACTCTACCGGCAGTGAGATCGACTCGACTCTGCAATCCTTAGACTGCAACTCCTTGTTACCAATTGAGCTCAATGTACATGTATCTAACAGTAGCAATTTGAAGTGAGGGCTTGCTTAATGTCAATACCGGAAGATCGCCCTGCCGGCAGTGAGGCTCGAACATGCGATCCTTAGATTGCAGATCCAAGCCTTTTACCAATTGAGCCATCCTGGTCTCAGATACAGCAACTAATACTGGAAAGTGGGTGAGTTAGTTACCTAGCTCAGATGTGAATAATTTGCTGCAAGCTTCACATTCATACAGCGCCTCAGTAGCCATACCAGTCCACGCTGCCCGTCTGCTGACCTAGTGCGATTATCTGCAAAACGCATAAAAAATAACGCATGAAATTACCCAATCAAGCAGAGCACAGAAGCTTTACTTCCATTGGAAAAAACCAAGACGTGAGGCAATGGAAATATTATCTGAGAGTCTAATATTTAAAGAATCTCGGAATTAGGGAACCGATAACTAGGCATAATGCTGATGGGTGGAGGAATAGTTTCGTCTGATTCACAAATTTAATGACAGAATAAACCGAGCTAAACTGGCAGCTTCGGTTCAGGGAATCAGTGAAGCGAATTTACCCTCACATCGCCGTAAAGTATAGGGGTATGGCCCGCTATCACTTATATCCAATGATTCACTCCAATGAACACTCACCCAGGGAACATGAATGACACTCACTGGCTGGACTTTATTCGCCGTACCTGTGAGTATAGATTACGCAGACTGTTGTGACTGGTTGCTAGTGGGGGCGACGGAATGAGGCGGCTTGCTGGCGCGGCCTGTAGGAGTCCCAGACGTTGCCGCTTCCGCGACCGCTACTTTGGTGGCCCTTTCAGAGGGCGATGGCTCACCACTTCGAGCGGGTGACTTTGGGTTGGCGGCCTCCGCAGGATGAGGGTCTTTCGCAGAGGAAGCAGCGATGGTGGGTTGTTTAGAGGGGGCGATGGTTGGCTTCAGCAGACCTAAAAAGAGACGGATGGCACATGGGATGTGATCGAAATAGACTAATTAGATCAGAACTAACTTAAAGGGAACACTGGCAATATAATTTACCGGACAGAGGCTCATTCTAGATGGAAAGCCTGTCAAGTTCAGTCTGCCGAACAGGAATGGAAAAACCTTTGTAATGACACAGATTCTGCCTTCAATTCATAAGAACAACTAAGACGGATAATTGATCCTAACGTTACCTGGCTTCTGTTGACCAGCTGGGTACTGCCCTAGAGGGTCTATATGTCGCTTTTTTTCTTCTTGTATTTGTTCCAATCGCCTCTGGGTGAGCTATAGAATAATATACCAGCGTGTTTATTACGGGAGAACATAAAAAATGCTACTATTCTGCGGTCAGAGAGCAGAGACATGCCTTAGCGGTAAGAACACACGATTTGCACGCAGTGAGACGTGGGTTCAAATCCCAGAGAAAGCAATAGTGGTGACGGGAAGGGCATCCGAGCTTAATTCTCTCCTGACCATTGACAAAGTCTCCGTGTTAACCTAAGAGCAAACTCTACGACTGTGCACAAGGATTGATCATTTGGAGAATAAACGAAAGCAAAAAAACTATTCTCATTTAGACATCAATACAGATAATCGCTAGCTAGTGATGAAAAGTTGCAATACTGATCTGTTTATTAGTAAAAAAAGGACAACCACATTGGTCAGAGAGTTACAAGGGGAGTTCATGACACTAACCCCCACTCTATCCCTCCCAACAGCCCCTCGTCTTTCCTGGCAGCACCAGCTCTCTCCCAGCAGCCCCTTCTTCGGTTCTTGCAGTCTCTTCTTTTTTGTGATACATGTACTATGTGTCACATCTTTCCCCCCAGGGCTAATCACCGCATTTACCTCTTACCTCATAGGAAGATTCGAATGGGTCGCCTTCACTTTCCAGCCACCGACCAATCACACTCTGAGATAAACGATACTTCCTGCAAATATACCTGGCCCTATGAATATGAGACGAGCACTGACTGGTAGGACCAAGGTGAGTCACATTAACTCACACAAACGGGGTCTGCGTCACAAAGTTGCGGGTCGGGATGAATGGCGTCAAATTAAAACTGTGATCAGAAGCTCCGTCGTTAACTAATAATAATTTTGCAAGTAGATGGCACTATTACCAAAACCAGGTGCAATCACCCAGTTCCTAGTCTGCTTTCTGTTACCTACCATACCTACTGATGTCTCATGACGCTAGAGACAGTTCTGTCTGGACCCGAAATCGGCAACAATCCTTTGGACACAGCATGAGGCCTATATAGGCCTACATATACGGTTGGAACACCTCAGATTAGATGTCTTTTGCTTTTCGCATGGATACAACATCACCAAGGTAAAGTTCTTTTTGTTTTAGCGGTCCATGGTTTGTCCTATAGAGCTGGGACTCTATAGACGGGCCTACGTGTTTAACGCTAGAATCCGAGTAGAAGGAGGGAAAGAGCACAAAGTGAGCACAAATTTGGAGTTGAACCGGGGTCACCTGGTCGCATCTGCTGCTGAATACTCACGCGTAACCAACTCCAAGGGCGACTGCAGTTACTGCGAGACCAACGAAAGCACCGTTGATAATACGGTGAGTCTGTGTACCGACCAGATATCCTTTAGGGTTGAATTCACGGCCTTTTGGCCGGGGACCGCCAGACATCGGAAGTTACAGCCAGTTCTAGAGCAATAGAAAACTTGTGAGTGCAACCCCTCAAACAATACTAGATTTTTGCTCAAATCAATTGTAAATCTTAGTAAAAGTACAACACTGACTGTAGAGTGTAGTCTGTAGACACTGTCGTCTAGACACGCTCACACTCACAGTCCGTGCTAAAAAAACAGTTTTACGAGTAAAGCTAAATTTTAGAAGTGTTGCTTATTCAGTTATTCACTTATTGTCAACACTGACGTGACTGTCAGTGTTAGACTCAGTGTCACTGTGAGTGTGACTGCGAGTGTGTCTAGACTACAGTCTACAGTCAGTGTGAGTGTATACACTACACTACACTCTACAGACCACGCCTACAGTGTTGTGTTTTTACTAAGATTGCAACCTAGAACTAGAAGTCAGTGAGTGAACGGGTGAGTGAATGAGTGGGTCAGTGGGTGGGTGAACGAGTCTGAGTCGAGTGACTGTGAGCGACTGTCACACTCAGTCACTCTCACTGTGACTGTACTGTAACATGAAAACGATTTTCAAACGGTCGTATCTCTGGTTCTAGCAATCTTCCTGTCTCACAGCCCTCTTTTCAATGACATGCTTTTTGTCAGAATTGATTCACTTTCAAAAATCTATTTGGAGTGCCTACTGTAAAGTGTAAGTCAGGTTTAACTGTTACACTGAGACTGACTCAGACACAGAGTCAGACACAGTCAGTGAGTGACTCGCTGACTATGACGAGTATGACTGACTCTGTGACTGAGTCAGTGTATCAGTGTCTGAGTGACTCACTGACAGTGACTGTGACAGTCACACTCACAGAGTGTGACTCTGACTGTCACTGCGAGTGTGACTGTCACACTCACTGTGAGTGTGACTCACTCAAGTCACTGACTGTGTGACTCACTGATTGTGACTGTGAGTGTGAGTGTGTCAGTGTGTGTGAGCTTGAGAGTTGAGTCAGTCTGAGTCTGACTCTGATGCCATTACATGTGTGCGCGTACCTTAGAATCCTAGTGAATGTGTATGATTGTTATTACTGGATAGCTTGACAGCGAAGGACCAACAGCTGAGCAGCAAGTCGATTTGCAAATGATGACATGAGATGAAGTTTGAACGAAGAAGAAATAAGTTGCGTGCAATTGTTCGACCTTGAACCTCATGCAGATAAAGCCTCTGCCTATAATAGAGGCCCTCCAAACTGAGCTGACAAATCCCGCAAATCCTGGTGATTTGGCTTCATGGCGCAAAGTGCTGGGGGCCTAGATAGGCCTTCCAACTCTATGAGATGAACTCATTCAATAAAATTAACCAGTATGAAAAAGAGAAACCAGCTTAATTTGCAGGGGTTCTGTCTAATTTAGTAACAATAAGTTGATTGTTTATGAACTTTGTCTAGTCCTGATCGCACAATTTCAGCAGGATGCTATTGAAATTGTAGATTGCATACCATAGTTAAGTTCCACTCAGCACTGCCTGCATCGCGGACGGTGGCTCAGATGCATTGCTCTTGGAGGGAACTTTGTTGGATGCTCGAAATCTTCCTCTCATAAAATGACATTTCTGAACCGTACTGCTACCTTTGCTTTCGTTTGCTTCCGATACTCCACAGTATTAATCCCTGTGCGGGGTCTTGAAGTTCACTGGCTAGTAGGGATCGAGACTTTGTTGGAGCTTAGGAGCGAATTAAGATTGGATGCCCTTCCTGATACCACCATTGAATTTTCTGGGATTCAAATTCACAAATCGCTGCGTGCAAATACTGTGTTAGATGTACCTAGACATAGTGGAAATGTGTTGCAGGTTCACCCACCTGGGAGACACAGTTCACAAAGCTCTTCTGCAGAGCTCTGATTAGATTAAAAGGTTGCACTAGTCAGCCTAATTCGATCAGATCACTATTCTGATTTTTCATAGTGACCAGCACAGCTCAAATCACCACAGACTAAAAGGCAGAGTTATCATTGTATATTATATTGTTTATGCGGAAACATATATAATTCTGATGTAGCACCAATTAGTATAAATAAAAATAGTGTTAGCAACTAATATGATGTCATATACAAAGAAGCCATTCCATGTTGGTAGATGAGGCAAATGCAATGTTTCAGTCATTAGCCGAATTGCTTTGGCTAGCTGATCTCATAACCTAATCTACACCATTAGTGTATGTTCTCCACGTACGAGAGACTAAAGTAGGCAGTCAATAGTCGGAGTTGTCATCCCTTATGGTACTATCTCGTCCATAATGCGCGAACAGCCGATACTCGGAGTTGTCTTCTCTTTAGTATTGTCTGTCCTAGGCGTGAAGCAGTGGTAGGTGTTGATGGCTATGCGTTGGTGTACCATGCTCTGATTTTACGAGGTGAACGGGCGCTAGGTGATATCCAGCATTGTGAGTATGGTATGAAGGAAGACTGTGAGTGGATAGATGGAATGACTTTGCTGGGGCAGTAAGAATAGACATCATTTTTAGATCCGACTCTATCCTAGTCCAATCAATTCTAAAATGAAGGGGATGATATAGTCATGTGATCACTGATCTTAAAATAAAATAGCTGCAGATAAACACTATACAGCAGGGGGTAGTGGGTCAGCTCATGCAGTTGGTATCCAGTTTGTGACATAAAGGTACTGGCTGACTGGTCATAGCTGTCAGTGGCTAGATTTAATCCAGATCTAAATATGATAGGTACAAGCTCCCACTGAGTGTCTGAGACCATCACAATATTCATCATGCAACTCCTTCCCCTTAAATAGAACCTGGTAAGCTGAGGTAATGTAAAGACGGCTTCTGAAATTGGCCAAGTGCTCTATAGGAAAAACCCACAGAATGACACCCACTCAATGTGATTCAAACTTCCATTGTGTGTTTTCGGTGGTTACTTAACTCAAAAGATTACTTTAACTAATTTTATTTCTAAGTCAGGGTTTGTTTACAAAGAGACAGTGATTCGACTCTCAGAAAAGTCAATGGCGGTGACGGGAACTAAGGCATCCAAACTTCATTAGCTTCTGACCTCCAGCCAAGCCTCGCTGTTAACTAGGGAGCACACTCATGTCAGGGTGGCCCTGACCTCGCATACAAGGAACATCAATGTGGCACGGAGTTATCCTATGGGAGGATAACTCCATGTAAGGTGGAGTATAGGCAGAAGGAATGGTTTGATTATGGTAAACTTTGTGTAGGCGCCCACTCATTACTGAGTATGGGGCTATCTGCATGGCAAGCCAGATAGCAGCTGGGGGTGTGGGGAGTTTATAGTGTACGTGTAAGTTAGCTTGCCTGGGCCAACTCACACTCTACCAGGGCACCCGCTGATTCAATGTGAAGCACCAGCTACAAGACTGAACGGACGGTCCTAGGTGATTGGGGGTCGGTCACTAAGGTAAACTAGTGCAGGCTGGATGTCTAGAAAGAATATGCCATATGGTCTAACTTACTGGTTAGGTACTCTCCTGGGCTGCTCCTTGTTAGGTGAAAACATGTATCCTCTCCTTATGAATATGTAGACAAACAGAAGTAACACAAAGAAGACTACAGGCACCAGAATCATAGCTCTGTAAAGGAAATGTATCAATGCATTAGCATGCATGGTGAGTTTACGAACAGGAGACAACTGTTAGAGTCGTAGACATGTACATGTATCTTTGATGTAATGCATTTTGGGAATGATAATAATGCAAAGTGAAATTGTCGGACTCCTGTATCAAATCAACCATGAATTTGTTGCTTCAAAGAAGACAAAAATGAAATGGCATCTTGTTTTCAATTTTAAAAAGCCCCATTAATTCAACATGGAGCTTGAGCTTGAGCTTGAACAACTCCCTCTGCATTGAAATTCGACACTAAAACACGTTCTATAAATAAAGGCGTTACCCCGATTGAATGTGCTCAATGCATTATTTTGATATAATTTCATATATAATACTTACAGCAGTTCTCCGAGTGTACATATTCCTGGTAACATGTTTTTGTTATGGCATTCTGGTCTTCCCTCCACCAGATATAACGAACAGAACAACAGAATAATCACGTCTTGTGTAAACATAACAGCGGGTGGAAATGGTAAACTGATGCCAAGATTCCAAACCTATTAGTGTTTATCGCTAATGCCGGTATAGAATTCCAACTTCAGCTCCGCAGGCTCGTCGTTAGCGAATAAATCTGATAAATCTTTTGTCTTTTAAACAAAACCACAATTGAAGAGTCCGTAATTTAGCTCAGATTTACAGCAGCTATTTGTAGCTCTGGGTATGTTGATGGTTTTAGCGAAATACGAACTGGTAATATCCAGCTAAGGTTACTATATAAGGTTATATACCCCGTCAATGGTTATCCGTGCAATAATCAAAATAAAATTCTATAAGGAGTGGATCTATAGCATCAGGGGGTAATGGTTTCTGCCATGGAATACCCTCAGACCGTTGTAGGTTGGGTCAATTTTCATTTGTCATGAATTACATTATTGAGGAGGAAGCCTTGTTTACAAAATGGTCCATGACTGGAGGTTAGAACTTTTACCAATACTCATCACAAGCCCTGAAGGATTGCTAACTGAGTTTGTCTTGCGAAGCGAGTTCAATCAGCCACCGTGCTGACTAAAAAAATTATTTTTTCATTTTTAGTATTTTTATAAAAAAATTCCTTTATTTCACAAAAAGATGACTTGTATCAAGAGTATATTTATATTGTACATTGGGTGAACAAAGTGATAGAACAGCAAAAACAGTTTCATTTCAAGTTTACCTCATATAAGGCTATATTATTATAGCCTATAAGCGGAAAACGAAAACTATATAGTTAGTCAGCAGTCTGGATATACCAGCTGTGCCTTGAGATAGGGGACGGAGCTGTCATGCATGAATCGTTAAGCTCCGCCCATCATAGCATTGGTTCATTCCTCATCAGGCCTTATTTGAGGCAGCAGGTTTAGATCTGGCTCCTTGGAGATGAGACGGACGTCACAATGAGAGCATGTTTGGCCTTGCCATATTACCAGAAAGTGTCAGCTGCTCAAGGAAATGATCAACAAATCTGATCTTATCCATTTTGGTTTAAAACTTGTCAATGATTTTCTCCCCTTATATCCACTCCTCAGCTCTCTTAAAGAGCAGCTTCCAAGTGTGGTCATTGTTCAATGATTTATAAATTATTCTAGTGAATGCTTATTGGCAGCTATTTGAAATTTTAAAGCAGGAGTGGATCTATAAATGCCATCAATGTGTGGAGTCTGTTGCCTATGGCCGTATGTAGATAGGTGATCCCGATGTAATGGTTGTTGTTAATGGGCTACTCGATGTTGCATTTGATTCTGTATAATTAATCCATCGGTGGTGAGCGGCTCTAACGAGAACAGAAAAGACTGAACCAAGCAAGCCATACATGTATAATACTTTCTCTTCATAAACAGTCCATAATGACATGTATTTTATGGCAGCAATAGTACACCAGTGGTCTCGGTAGTGAGTAGCTGACCCGTACTATCTGTGCATGCAAGTAACTATGCCTGAAAAGATTTGAAGGAAGATATCGCAATGGAAAACAGTAAATGTTATAGACAACTTTGAGAAGCTGACGTAAGATAAGAGTTGGAGGAGGATGGTGCATTGCTTCAAGAAAACTCTGGGGCTTTGCTTCTACTGACCGGTCTAACCACGGCACTACTCATCTGTGCTCACGGGCCCCTACTTGCGCGCCAGATGTCCTGTCAGTGCCAAGTGATGTGGCGCTGAACCGCGCTAATTATTGGAGTAAAGATACAAATAAGAACTACAACTAGTGGTGTTAAAGAGACTTAATCATGCTGGCATTAGCATGGTAGGAAATAAAGGTGTTGTTTCCATCAGTGTTCCAGCGTTATACCACCGTCCCCATGACAACTAACCGAGTCTCAGCTCTTTCTGGTAATCAATGCGGCGCAGTATGTAATAGTACTCCATAGCGTTTCCTCATTCTAAAGACCCGGTCAACTCAAACAGATTTTTCGGAAGTTCCAATATAGGATTTCGCATCTAAGTGACTAGTCAATAAACTCAATGATTTTCCAACAGGGAGCTCAATTACAACATCATCATCTTTAGCCGATGTCTCTCCATTGTTGGATGTAGGGCTGTTTACCGCTAATGAGAAATTTGAGCCATGTTCTGCCACACTGGCTCAGAATTGGTCGCTTAGCTCAGTTTAGTCCAGTTTAGTTCAGTTCACTATAGAAGACGAGTTTGGTGCATAAACCAGTTTGGTCCATAGGCATCTCTGCAGATTACTGCTCTCCTTACATATTTCATTCCATATCTCTCCACTCGCGGATATTACATATTCATTCTGTTGGCATTCATCCACATGGCCCTTTTCCCCTTATCCGCTTCAGAACTGATTGACGGCGCGACGATTCAGCCCAATATCATTGAATGTGCTCAGCACTGCCTTCAGCATCATTCATCAGATCATCCGCCATGATAAGGGGCTACATTCCCTCCCCCTCGAGTCTCTGAAAGACAAAAGCTGAGTGGCTTGTGTTCCAATGATGCAGAGGGCAGTGTCAAAAATGTCCAACCATGTCATAGAGGTCAAGACAGAGGTTCCAGACTAAAGTTACATAATTAATTATGCAACAAGTCTTAAGTCTGCGTGCATGACAGCTAGAGTGTGCCCCAAGTTTCCCTTGGATGACACACGGTGCGTGCGCGTATGTTCTTAACTTCAACTTTGTGGACCATCAAGTATGCAATTAAGAACACCTTACACATTCAAATCGGAACTGCATGTTCTAGAATGTTCATAACTTGGCCCCTTCATCCGACCCTGGTCTCCAGATCACCTGCACTCTAGCTAAAGTTGTGCTTAAGACAACAAACGGTTTCTAAAATAGTTGAGCAGAAACAAAACCGATTGTCAAATCATACTTAGGCATGACGCACAGCTTGGATACGGTGAAATGTTTATGCCGAGCTCTAGTGTTATGACAACGGATGGGCATGACAAAGTCTCTATGATATAGCCGTGTCATTCATGAAAAAACTATAGCCTCATTGATAATTCATTAAAAGAATGCTGACAAGAATCGATACCTACTGATAGCATCTTACCGAATCTAGACCCGATACTGTATATTTGCCGAAGGGCTGTAATATGAACAGGCCTATCGTGTGACAGCGGGATAGGTCAGTGGTAGACCACTGGGATCGCGACAGTGAGAACTTGGGTTTAAATCCAGGAAACAGCTGGGTCCCGTGGTGAGTTGAGATCTTCACATTTAACA
>Ga0224511_10002906_pt1 | contig 11948 bp, 9 predicted proteins | sample SF_May12_sed_USG_2_FD_169988 | JGI IMG/M metagenome (GOLD analysis project Ga0224511, IMG submission 169988) | Sediment microbial communities from San Francisco Bay, California, United States - SF_May12_sed_USGS_8_1 | ecosystem: Environmental > Aquatic > Marine > Sediment | place: USA... | reverse complement strand
TCTCATCGCTTTGAAGAATAAATTATAACCGGCATCTTTAGTTGGATTCCATGGGGGCGTAGAGATTAATAACATCAGAACAGACTGAATTATGTAGGATCAGACTATAGAAACCCGTCATCACGTATAGGACGCTAACTAACCAGTACCCACCCCCGGACGAGGTCATCTCTAGGTCGGATTATCTCCCAAATATTTAGCAGAAGCTGTAGTCTCAGACCAGCCCATCCCACACATGTTTCGGATTATAAACTGGAGGAATGTGGGGGGGGGGGTACACCATGAAATGAAAGAATTCATATAAAGGAGACACGCACTCATGTCATGAGCGAATGGACAACAAACACAACTGAGTGCTGTCAAATCACCAACTAAAACCTGCTGGGAAAGTGGAATAGCTTAGTGACTACATGCAAGGCTCTAAGTTCTGTGGATATGAAACTCCACTGCGGGTGTGTGGTCCTTACACGCATAACGCCTGAGGCCGGAGGAAATTCACTTGATAGGATGCGTGGTCAATGAGGAGTGCTGAGAAGAAAGATCTTGGTATTCACCTTTCCCTCATTTTGTATCCAGCCTTTGCCGGCAAGTAGGCTAGTTAATCATAGTGGTTTACAACATCTTGTTATTCACCAAGACACTCTTCATTCGCAGGTGATCAATCAAAAACTTGGGCGAGGGGTTCTTAGCAATCAATGCGTGAATGATCATAATTTACAGCACCGGTAGCCAACTTTGTGAAGAGACACATTCTTGACCCGGAAAATGATTGTTTTCGTTGGCATGAAGATAAACCTAACGCTGTGCCCACGTAGATGCTGCCACAAGTTTTTGTCAAATACGGAATAAGTGGGCGCCGCAGTTTGCATATTTTCCATCAAAATGATCAAATGTGCCTCAGTTAGGGTGACTCAGAGTGCCAAGACCTAGTGACAAAACACATAGCGCTAGTGTGCTTTGTCCAACGATTGAATAAAGAGAGTCTTGTTAAGCGCTTTGTCCAATAATGAGATGCATTCGTAAACCTATAAATCGGCTGATCACATTTGAGGCCTCATGTTGCCACAAATCATGCAGTGCTCTGCTGAATGGTCATCAAGGCTCAAAGAAGGTTGGAGGTAATTGTACCTGCCCCCCCCCAGAAATGTACAGCAAGGAATGAATGATGGTGCATGAACAAGCAGAATAGTTCCCCATTGTAAATACAAGGAGAAGACAATTCCACAAGAATGACTGGTTCTACCATTTAAGCGCAATTATACTATAGATGTACATTATATAGTTTATCTAATTATATCAATCTGTCACCCTACCTGAGACTATAATAAAAATAACAAACTGTATCAATATCTAAGGCCGCCCTCAGTCTGCTGAGCTCCCACAGTTGCTTTCTTAGTAAGCAGTTGTCAAACTCATGGGAGAGCAACTCCAAGATATGAGCGCTGTACCGAGAAGTACAATCCCCTCCCCATAAGAGTTTGTTGCCAGCAGGTGACATTATCCTGCATCATATGCCAGAAAGCCAGATGCTATCTCGTACTACTTGCCAGAGAGCCAGGGTCATCTGACTAATGGTCCTGTCACCAGATAATGGGTAGTGGCATGATCCCACACCATATGCCGGAATGCCAGGTCACCTGGATTAGGGTCAATCGCCAACTGATAGGAGATGACACTGGCCCCAGGTTGCCTGGCTGAAGAATCATTAACCAACTGATTTCCCTCATCTTTCAGCTGTCATTTCTTCAAACACTGACTCAGGTCATGTCATACACACATATAACAAAGGGAAAACCAGGACCACAAAATAATTGAAAGAATAATAAGAAGAACTGTACACATAATAAACTTTTGTGGGAGGGTTTGCTACCTACTGGTGACTTAAGTACTTTTTTTCTGCAGATTTCTGAAGTGTAGAATGACAGGTTTTTGGATTGTATAGAAGATGTACATAAGAAGCTAAGTTCTGGGTGTAATTTAAAGTTGTATCTATTAACCTATTTTTCTCTCTCATTCTACCTCTGTTACAGTGAGCTCGATCTCAACATCATATCTCCAGCATGATAGTGCGATATCTCACCAAGCTCGACCGGAAGCAATCCAATCAATAACTATATCATCCTACTTGTTTTGAAGCGACTGATGATAGAGCACAGATCGGTACTGTTTGCATGTAATAATATAAGAAAAATGTTTCGAGAAGCTCGTTGGATCATGCCAGCTAGGTTATTGGTGTGAAAATCTTATTCATTGTTGGGCGTGGGCTGAATGCGAGGGTCTATTATGATCAACCAGTGAAGTCAGCTCGTCTATTATGATGTGCATAAAACACAGTAAACAGATATCCTGACGCACTGTTGACAAATCAATTGAAGTGTGTGGGCAAATGTTCTGACTGGAGGAAAGCAAAGTAACACAAGGCATAAACAAGAAATTGATGAATCTAGAGCTTACCCAATAAACACTCAATGCAGTGCTGCCCTATTTTAGGGCACACAAGGACTGGAATGTTTCAAATTGAAATTTTGGCCAATGTATTTGTTGATATACAGTTCGTTTATACAATTTTGTTGATGTCGAATTGCCAAGTTGAGTATACAAAATGTCTGTACATGGTCCAGTTGACATTTCAACTTTTGGAAGCCCTTATTAATGGGTCGTATAATATAGTGGATGCTGATGATACCTGTGTGTAGAGGGAAGGGTATTATTACTAAGGCACACACACAAATGGTAGCCTGCTCAGAAGGCAGCCAAACAATTAGCGAGCGCCGTTCCTGGCTAGAGGTCTAATGGTAAGATCTCACTGCCTGATAAATAGAATAGAAGGCCACATTAGAAGCTTCTAGGTCGTCATGGGATACAATTATTATCAGTTCAGAGAAGGCCGGCACTGCACTGTATTGCTGATAAAAAAAGGTAGATCTACCCCAGAGCATCGATGCTGCGAATAGGATATCTGGGTATGGAAAAGGAGTTGATATGTGTAGGTAAGCACCATTGTGGAAGAATAACCAATATACAGTCAAATGGAAGCAACTAGGATGGCCAAGCTTGATGAAATCAGGTAGGTAATGCATCGTTTGAAAATCGTTATCCATCATTCTCAAAATCATTAGCTGATTTTGGCCATGCCAAACCTGGTCCCATATCCCGAATATTAAAAAAAAGGAATGGAAAACCATGAAGAAAGTGGGCAGCATCAAATATTAGACAAATTGTAATCAGAATGAGCATGATGCCCCAAACACATTCAATAGCTGGATAACTACTCCTACTCTACATAAACAAATTTGGACCAGATTTAAGATAGAGGAGCTTATAAATCCGTGCCATCACCGGAGTGATTTCGCCCCACTATTGCATGGACCTCGGTTAAACCCTCGCTCCTACTGTACCTACTGATTTCTAATAATTAAAAACAGTCCGACTCCTACGCGCCGCGTTGCTAATAACTAAAAATCCTTATTTCTCACCTGTAATGCTGTGAACATGGATCAGCAGGGAACCTGTCACTATGACCAGCAGTGTGTGGAAAATAGTGTTTGAAAGGCGGCAAAGTCATTAGGCAAAGTGCATTATTTATAAAGTCATGGAAATATTATATGCTACGCTCAGCCCCTATTTACCTCATTATACTGGAACCAGCAAAACTTGTTATTCTGTTGTTAATCTAGTGAGACCAATATTTATTCGGGGAAAACAGTTTATATTAACTTCTCTTGCATTAAATAAAGGTATATAAATAGGGTCTAGAAACCGCGAGAAGCCGACACAATGCTGGAACAACTGAAAATAGCGTGTAACTGAATACAGCGGGTGCAACAAACATTGAGTTCCCCGACTCGCTGCCAAAAAACTAGTGGGTACATGCATGTACTCGTAGTAATCAGTGATAGAGAAAATTAAGAGTCAGTAATTAAAAAAAGGATAAGTATACCTGTGATGTCTTGGTACAGGTCTTGGGCCAGTCACCCAAAATTGCTAGCGCGCGGCTTCAGGTGACGACAGGAAAATAATTGGGGTCTAAACATGTGGATTAATGTGGTACTTTTGTAGCTCACTTTGCATCCGGTCCACCCCCACCAGACGCTCGAGATGGACGTCCGATCCCTCGAAATGCAAAAGCCTCATCCGATCTGCCTCAAGGAATCTGCTTGAAATGTCCTCAGTCAAATTCTATGTCAGACACCATGCACACCAGACTCAGACTGCGTCCACTCTGAGGCAAACAGAACGCAGAGTGTACTACAAGATCCTGGTCTTCCTTCTCATTAAAGCTAGTCGAGTTCTCATGTGGTTATGTGTACACAAATGGTATAGACTGACCCCTAGCCTCTCAGGTTCACTCATTCTGTCTTGTAGGTTGATGCTTCATACTGAATCAGGGGGGGGGTGCTCTGTAAGAGTGCGTATAGTCAATTTCCATTATATGTCAACCCTGCTCAGACAGCAGCTCCGTTGCATGGGTCGATAGTACTAAATGATTGATGCCAGGCCTTTACCCATGATGTTAAATCTTTTCATTTGTTCCTCTGAAAATAACAATTGACCTAAAATAGGCCTACATTGAGTAATGGTCGGTTCAAACCAGGAATGTTCTTTGTAAGCACAATCATTCTCCTCGCAAAGCACGGGCTAACATCAAAGGCAGCTAGCAAGAGCGTTCTTTTGCGATTATTGCAGGTTGGACCTGCAATAATCGCTAAAGAGTTAAAATTAAAGGGGCTTCCATTTGAACTGGGTATTGGGCCCATTGTTCATGGTAGGCTTCAGAATCTGAACACAAGTGAAGACACTTTTGGCCATGACATAACCCCTTTAAGGTCCATGACGCGTATACTCAGGTGCGAGAAGAAGGTCCCCTGATAACGCACCCCATTGGTAAAAAAAATCAGTAGGCCCTTATCTGCATCACTCCTAGTGCCTAGTCTATCCAAGACATATATTTTTGGTGATCTAGATTGTATTGCACTGGTACAATAAATAATGTATAGATGTAGGCATGGCTTGGCGCATGCTGAAATTGAACCATTGATTGAATTGATGCGGATAAATGTATGTGTGTGTCAGTAATAACATTTCAGTATTCCATTTATTTTACAACAGTTTGCATGCAAAGTTGCATACAAATAAACATGCATTTCATTTTATCAGTGTGTAAGCGGAATACAATAGAACTAGTAAAGCCATGTTGGTCGTTGTACACGTTTTACATGTAATTGATAAAAACATGCAGAGTATAGAAAATGATGCGCATCGGCGTGTCTATGCTACTTTAACCTAAAGTGCTCAGCGCTTTAGCTTTCATCCCTCCATGCAGGCGTCTGATAGGCACATGTATCCAGCACCTCCTTGTTACCCTGCTCTTATTCCCAGCCTGTTGGGCAGAAGGAGCACACCTGTCAGAGACAGTGAGGAGGGTACCTGTAAGTGACAAGCAGTTGGGAGAAGGACACCTGTTGGGGCAGTCAGGAGAACAGATATCTTGGGATTCAGCCAGCTGATTCCATCTGCAGCTGCGCTCAGCGCCTGTATTTAGCTGAGATCCTCTGTACAAGTTCTCGATGTCTCTGCCTAGACTCTTCCACATTATATGCAGGATAGCTTAAGGATTGACCCAGTCTGTTTGCCTGTCTTTTTACTCTGTGCTTCTTCACATCAGCCTCTGACACACCAGCCATCTGTAAAAATTAGAGCATACTCTTGATATTATGTGGAGACTAGATATTGGTATTGACCCGCCCTCAATGTATATGTTTGGAACATGGAAGTTGTTGCCCCTGTCTGTGGAGCTGTGTATGCATGATACAAGTTAGCAGGTCTTCGATTATTTCATAGCCATGGGGTCTGTTATCAGTGAAATTAGAGCATAGGATAATCAATAATTAATTATATGGTTCGATAAAATGTGGGACTCTGTATTCAATAAAACTTTTGTTTAGAAAATACTACGCTTTCAATAATAGAGAAAAAATCTTTGGTGTTCATCGGATGGTTTCTAAACAAGGTGCCCTTACCTTAGCGACGCGTTCGTCGTTCGGTTTGGTTCTGATTGATAAGATCAGCTCCCAGAGACGCCGTAGTGAATTCATTTCTCCTGTTGCGATGTTTGTTGAGTGTATAGCTGTTGTGTCGTTTTTCCACCTTTATATAGGGGGATAGGTGGAGAGGTGTGAAATATAACATACGTATGCCTTATTTGACGTACGGACCTGCGCCTCACATTATCACTAATTTGCGCAACTGCACTGGTCTATTTCTGCAGAATGTCATGAAAATATGTTTTCATTCTATTAAATACCTTATAATAATAGATCCATTTCATATAGCAATTTTAAATAAAGGAAGCCCGCCCCTCATATAGACCTACCAACTCTATTGGGGTTTACCACGGATTATCCCATACCAAGCTGTTAGCTTGGTGATGCTATCCATGCAAACAAAATGTTTGTTATCCTAAAGGTTTTCAAGTAATAAAATATAGAGGTTTATCATTCAGTAATGTTTATCAGTTACTGGTAAAAAAAAGTGGCAGAGGGGAAAGTGTGGTCTCGATTTGTTTACCATTTGGGTCACATTGGAGTTATCTGGCCTCGAACCTGACTGCATGGTAATGTAGTTCAGGTTCAATGCCGGTCAGCCAATCTTTTGTGAACTATTGGTTGCTGGACTGTGCCAGACGATAAACCATACGGAAATAAGGATATCTAGAGATGTTGTTGTGAGTTAGACACATTGAAGGTAAACCTGATGTCTGACACTGCTCTTAATGTTGTTATCACTTGGAGTACACGAAACTGATAACGAGGCATATGCAAAAATGCTTGTGGATAGGATTCAGCCTGAGCGCCTCTAGCCTAACAAGGTCTCATCCCAGTATTATCTTCTTGAGACAACTGAAACATGCCACGAAACCTGTAATGTGGTCCAGTCTGTTCCGAGAGTCAGGCTGTTGGTGACTTAACCACCACCCTCACCAGAGCAGTGTTATGCTGTCCTGGGGAGTAGGGTGGTCTAACACCCAGCAGGATCAAACGTTAGGCCTGTCAAAGGGTGGGTGGTTTTTACTTTATCAGATACCTGTCAGATAGATGGCAGAACATCACAGGCAGAATGTAAGCTAACAGCACCTGGTTGGCAGATAGATCATAGTTTCTATTTTCATAGAACCCGCTATCTTGAATGTTGTATTGTAACATTAGGGGCGTTTGCTGGCTCAACCATTGAACGTGTGACATGTTGGGGTAAAAGCCATTTGCATGTATATAATGCAGTGAACAATTCATATTTCGGGGTCTGGTACGATGCCACAAATCCATCGCCGGACTATTTTTGGTACTAGAATAATGAGCCAATCGGATGATATCGATTCAAGTCTAGTGATGCAAGTATTTTCATGCATCAGGCTAGGCTATGCGTTGCATGCAGGCTAGCGGTGAATTATTCAGACTGATTAAATCATGGAAAAACTATTGTATACAAATCCGTTGTAATCAGGAGTTATATACACAGTTATCAATGGTTGTATGTCCACCAATGAGTTCAGTCTGTCAGTTTTATAAGCCAAGCTGGTAGAGTTGAGAAATAAAAGTAGATTGGATTGGTGGAGGGAGCAGAAGAAAATATTTTGACTTTCTTCGGCGTTTGTTTAGACTTTTCTATGAGGTTATAATTTCTATCCATAACTCGACATTCTCGTGCTATAAAATGGGAATGCTTAATGCATGCTTTGGATTTATGAGACTGCATGGGTGTGCCATTTTGGATTGTAGTATACTACATGTTGTCATGTACTTTTCGATTGGTAAGGCCTTATGTGGCACTTTGTTCCAGTTATATGGTGTCCAGCTCCAACTACAACAAAAACATCACTCATTACACCCACAATAAGTACAACCACCACTGCAGTTTCAAATACGACCATAACAGCAAAAACCTAGCCATCTACAAAAACCACAACAGCAACAACAAAGGCTACTACGACAACACCTATGACAACAACAACAACAACAGCAACAACAACAACAAAAGCTATAGTAACAATCGCTACCGCAACAATGGCTACTACAACAATGTCTGCCGCTCCAACAACAACCACAGTCCTCAGACGGGCGCAATTTCGATGCCCAGAAAGAAGCTAAGGTACTTACTAGAGCCAAAATATTATCCCTATGACAAGAAAAATACCTTTATATGACCTGAAGTCATGGCTGAGTACTCAAATGAGATTTATATAGAAAATACAAGTACATAGCCCAACCATAACAGGTCACCAAATCCCAAACACATACTGAGCCTCCTTATAAAATAGACATACTGGGTGCATCGCGGAATGATCTACATCTTCCTCAGTCCCTCAACCCTCCTATTCAGACCTATTCAGTCCAAACCGAAACATACAGTAGCTCAAAGCCTCACAAGGAAGCGTGTTTGTATTATAGATTGTGGCCTTTCTGATTCACGCTGTACTCTCTTCCTCTATATGGGTGTAACTGTCACCCTGGACTGCTTTCAAACAGTAAACCTCTGCCCATTTTTACTGTGTTTTCAGTTAGTGTCAGAGAAATGCTGATTAAATTTTGAGGCACTTGAGGCTGGCAGAGTATTATATTGCAGATATACCTGAGGAAGATAACATGGGAATAGGTACAGTAGCTGCTGTGATCAGGGCTCTCTGGCAGTCGGCGTTCTTGTTGGCACGATGTTTGCTAAATCCCGAAAGAAGTGGGAGCAGGAGAAAGAAGATAGGATTATGGAGGAGTATGCTGAGTAGAACAGAGGACAGACATCTGATAGATGGGCTCGGTCAAGCAGACACAGCCTCGGTGAGCATTACCACTGATTTTATTTTTAGATGAGGTGGGGGCCTAATGGATCTCAAGCTGGGGGTGGCAACTGCCTTCATCACAAACTCAGTATATGTATACATGCATGTGCTTCATCCTATTAGGCCTATTCGCCCGGTGCTAGACGTTCGATATTCTCACTAATGAGGCGTCTGAGTATAATAAAAGCAGGCGAACAGCACACAGTCCAAATGTCTTGCATTGTAATAATCAGCCGACCAAATAGTACCCACTCACTGGTTTAAGTTTTAGAACCGGTGGTGCTTATCTTCGAGCTAACTAATGTGGTACTAACCGGATGTCAGTTCTGATTGGCTGAAAAGTAGTTGGCTGTCTCTGCTCACTTGGCCAGTCGCTTGAAAAACTTATATTCCCCAGACGCACAAAAAAATCCAAACGGCTCCCCAGCGTGACCAACTTTTTAATGGTCGTCTAACCAAAAAACAATATAAACATGATAAATAAATTCCTAGTAACGAGACGTCTAGCACCGGGCGAATAGTCTTATTATTTCACGTGAAGTTTTTGACTCAAAAGATTTACATCTACTTTTTCTCTTATAACATTGCAAGATATCAGAATTCAGTAATTGCTGTCTGTCGGATGTTATTGACACATGATTCAGCGAATCTATGAATTTTCAGCATCTATTATGATCTGAAGTGCAGGCGACCCCATATTGGTTGCTTCTATAGGCATTAGGAGTTTGACTCCGACTATATATACAATGCTGAAAAGGTTTGCTGATTTTGTGTGGTAGAAGCCCTATTACAGCCATGAATTGTCCTTTTACATGGCATTTTGCGTAGATTTATGAAGCTCCTGGTGTGCATAGCCGTCTGTTGCCTCAATTCGGATATGCGGTCAGTTACATTTGCTCGCCTGGCCATTAACATTCTCTCTGATGACAAATCAACGATTGATAAACCAATAATGTGTGACTGATATGTCTGGTTTCTTATGTAGAAATATGTATACAATGGAATGAACTTGCACCAATTTTAGTTGATAAAGCAGTTTCATTCATTCTTGAATGATACAATAAATCTCTATTTTCCATCTACATATACCATGGGTGGGGGGGACAATCAGGGATGGTTATTTTATAGGTCTAACCATCATATATGTTGAACTAATGTCGATACAGTGCATATGATTTACGCATTATATGGGCTGAAGATGTGTGTCACGAGATGTGATGAGAGATGAGCTCACTTGATTGGATATAACCTTAATTATGTTGATATTGATAAGTTTTATTTGTTATGAATGAAACCAGTGGCTGGTAATTGGGGAACTGTTATGTGAAGGTGGTTTGCAGAAAGTACATTATACTAGAATTTTAAATGCATTATAGAGTAGGCATTGAAGTGCCCTTGATTGGTATTAACCACCTGTTGCCAGTCGCCACATCAGTTGACTAATCACGCCTGTCATTTAGAGTGTAAGTGTAAGGGATAAGCATGCACCTGTAAGTAAGACCTGCTGAAACGACAGATATTAACTGCCAAAGAGTGTTTAACATTCGTCAGCATTTGAACATCTGTTGTCAGTCCAACCACAAATGTTAAAACATCAGCAAATTTTAAAATGTTCTAACGTTGTTGGTTGCTCTAACTGTAACATAATTATTTTCCATTTCAACATGCAACAACAAAGTTTGAAATATTTTAAAATTTGTTGTTGCGCGTTGAAAGAAATTGTTTCAACATACTAACTTTTGTTGGTGTCTGCACATTCTGTCAGCATGTAATATTTGCCGTTGCAACGCGAACAGACCTCAGTTTATGTTGGAGCTTGCTCTACGCCAGCTGCCTCTCATGACAAGGAATTATGATGGTGGGTGGGTGGGGCTTGGAAGTCTCTTCCCTACCTCCAAACAATGACACATGTCACTTCACCAGATTGAACTGCGTAATGAGTCAGCAGAAGAAGTAGCTCTATGGGTAAGACTTTTTTTGCCAAAGACTGCAATTTAAAACTGGTGAGTAACTGAGGAACGATCAAATGGAGGTCGAACTAGAGATTTAATCAGAACTCATAGGTCCTGGGCCAGTGCGCTATTTATTCACTAATCCATCGCTTTACATTGTGGATCACATACTATACAGTGTGTTATTCAGCCGTTGTCGTACAGCGTGATGAAAATAAATCCCTCATTTACTTTACAATTCTGAGTTATTATAGTGCTGTGTTAATTGTTGATACAGCTTATAATAGGCCTCAGCTGATTTTCCGATCAGTGCATTATCGTTTAGTGTTCAGGAAGGTTATCATACCTGATCAATGCTTATGACACTCACTGGCAGGAACTCATGTCATTTCCATTCATCACATGTAAGTACCTGTAGCTATACTGTCTCTACCCATCCGTAATTTTAGAGAAAATAAATCCGAATTCTAGACCGCGCATGCATTGTTACAAAACCTATAAAAACTATTATAGGTTTTGTGGCGATGCATGCGCAGTCTAGATTTCAAATTTTGATGCTAATTGAATCTCCAACTGTTCAACGGGTACTCACACAGAGGCAGATGATATAAGTTAGGTGACCCTTTAGCTGAGGAACACGTGGCACTGAATTTTACTGAATTCACTGAATTGAATATTCTGTAATCCCAATCTCAAATTACCCTAAACACAGAAGGTGGGCAAGGGTAGAAGAGCTCTATACAATAGAGCACAACTGAGATTATATTTCAATCGTACAGTAATAATAATGTTACTGCATGATTGTAATATATTATCATTTTTTCCCTTTTTATTAATGGGCACACTCACACTGCTGTGATCAGACTTGATCATCACCTATCTCACAGACAACATACTCATTTGGACAGGCATAATCCTATTGCTGTCATCGGCAGCGGTGAGAGCGGTCTGTCACTATCCATGGAGAGAATATAACGGCACCTGTTATCAGGCGTTTAGAGACCCTAAAAACCTGAATGATGCCTTGGCAGCGTGTCAAGCAGAGGGAGGCACTTTGGCATCGCTGCCAGATGAGGACACCCATAACTGGGTAGTAGACCTGATCCGAGACAATGATCGTAAGTCAAACTGATGACATTAAGGTCACTTGTAGAACATGCATACAG
>Ga0224511_10002905_pt1 | contig 11948 bp, 7 predicted proteins | sample SF_May12_sed_USG_2_FD_169988 | JGI IMG/M metagenome (GOLD analysis project Ga0224511, IMG submission 169988) | Sediment microbial communities from San Francisco Bay, California, United States - SF_May12_sed_USGS_8_1 | ecosystem: Environmental > Aquatic > Marine > Sediment | place: USA... | reverse complement strand
GCAATCATAGATTCTACCTTCTAAAATAGTTTTAAAAATCATCTCAGCTTGGTGATTTAACCCTGCAGCTTGGCTGTAACAGGCCGACAAATATATTTCCTTGTCCTCAATCGAGCTAAAACCGCAAGCTAGGTTATGTTCTAATGCACCCGTTTTAATAAACATTAATCAAAGAATAAAACTCTTTTAATATCTTGATACATGGTGGTGGTCTCTTCTTTTCTTCTATGACCTCCTCACCGTTATGGTGAAGCCATCAAATTAGAGAATCGTTTTCTCCAGCTGCGCTGGTAATGGCTGAGCCCAGAGCACTAAAAGTGGGTCAATATCAACGCTGAGTGCTCCATGCACCTCACAGTGAGGCTTGGTTGTATTTTGAGCTATAGGAATATAATGTGAGGAGCTCATTCTCAAAACAGGAGCCCCCCATGTCTTAGATTTGAACCTAGATTTTCACGGCAGTGAGCCCGGCACATATGGGATGAAGATTGTTGTATCTGAACTCTGTTTAACCTAGTGAGAGGAGAGCGGCAGCATATACCTTTCACCTATCTGAGAATTATCCTCAAGGGAACCCCAGCATTTCCTCTTTCATTCAAAGATGACCTGTGTCTTTGTTTACCATTGTTTGTCCAACAGGATGATCTCATTGAACAAACTGAAAGAACTTAATACTTTTCAATGAGCAGCAAACGGCAACAAATCCCATTCATAAAATAACCAGCATCTGGTCGGTTTGAAGTCGAGGTAAGCCACAGCTATCATCCCTCAGGAAAACACTATGATATGTGTACCTCATACCCAATTCAGACATGTTCCTTATACATAAGCTGGACTCTGCTTAGGATAACACTAAGCTATGTTAGGTATACAGCAAGGCAAATAGCAGTACACAGTAATACAGATTCATAGATCAAGAAACTAATGAGAGATGGCTCGGTCAAACATCAACAACCGCGTAGGCAGTGGAAAATACTAGGAGATGCAAGAAAGTCAGATGAGGTTAGAGAGTTATCTAGGCTGTTCCAAGTCTTGAAAGAATAAATGTCTTTAACCTAAACCAGACTCTGTTTAGGAGAATAACCTAAACAGACCAGCTCAATAGATCAGATGGAAGATTGTTAACTGAAGTCCTAGTACCATGATTTAATTCTTGCGTGCGATATGCCTATGAAATGAGTTAAGTATTTCTGTAACTAAGGAAAGTTGATCGCAATGAAGCACTGAAAGTCAATTTTACTTCTTCACATACCCATGTTTTGAACTAAATATTACATACAGACTCACATTGATATAAGAAAGGTAGGTATGTCACAGCTGAGGATTCACACAATAGATATACAAGTGATGCAGTTATCCTATACTATTCAGCCAAAGCATTGATCTTTGGCCTATACACCTGTGACTCAAAGACCATTAGTAGAATTCATTTGATGCATAGCCTTTCTTTTGAGCAACAGCTAGAAAATAATGTAATGGAATATTAGCAACGTTGTGGAGAAACCTAATTATTTCATCGAGCTAAAGATTTTGCACCCTGGCGATGCAGCTTGCAGACTTTTTAAGTGAACGGATCTTTTAATTAATTAATAGGGCAAGATAGCCGGCTGTTCATATTTTACGAATGTGAACTTACCCTATAGCGAACGAATGCAGCCAGTCGGCTAATTCATCGTAAGAAGACAACTCCGTTTATGGTAGTCAGTCTCGCGTATATTTGGGTCATAACGTCCGGTAATTCTTTAAATCGACTTTCGGCGGACTCTTGGTAACATTTAGCTAATCCAACCACGTGCTTGTTGAATGCTCGCGTGATGGATTTGATTCGCTGTATGAGGTCGCCTTATTTCAAAGTGTTTTGGCCAGGTTTGAAATCAAATTGCCTTCTCAGGTTGTATTGTTTTGTTGAATATTGACTACTGGGGATGACATCAAGAAATGTTCTCAGCGTGGGAGAAAGTCCAACGTTCCACATATTCAACAAACTATTAGTGTATGATATTCATAAACTTCAACGAGATAATCTGGGTATGTAATCTAACTCACTGACTGTCGCGCACTAGACCTCTATCACTCAGTCTGCTCTTCGCTACTCTACCGACTGAGCGTTAGATAGACATAATCTGTAAGTAACCGAGACACCTACTGCCTAGACAACCTATGGAAATTACTGTTTTGTCAGCACTATCTTAATCTTGGTATCTGGTCAGTCCACTAATTAAACAACAATCAGGTACTTAACAAGGCAATAAATAGGTAACCAAGAATTGGTCTACTCTCAGACTCAGAGGCTACGCATATACTGAGCTGCGATGTCAAGACTTCATTCTGCCGGGGAGTAGAAGTTGGTGTACTTTGGTTTCATTATAGATTTCTGTTTCCGTGATGCCTTTGGGAATGTGATTGTCAAAGTTGAAATACTAGGAATTGTGCGGAAGATCTTTACTGCCGCTTCAGGAGACTTCCAAGTCATCACAGGTGAGTATTATATGGGGTGAGTGTCTGCTCAAAGCCGGAGCTGACTAAACCCCGGATCCAAGATTCTCAGACACAAAATTGGCTTCACCACACTGTCTTCCTTTTAATTTAGCAGTGACGCATTATTCATTAACCTGTCCCTCCCATAGGGGCTTCAAGTCAGGACAACTCCAGCTCCAAGCCCGGAGATGTTTGACTACAGGAACACCATTCATTTGTACGGCTATGTGAAACTCCCTATGATCTACAGAGAGGCAACTCGAAAACCAATTTGAGGCCTGTTTATGTAGTTGGATAAAACTTTTAGGTCTTTGTTTCTTTTAGTTGATGATAGCACTGAATGCATTGAGTGTACAGTTGGCAAGGGAATCATAACGTCAACAGAATTCAGTGGTGAGAGAAAATCTGGGTTAAGCGAGGTATCGTACAGTGTTGCTAGTCATGTTGCATGGGTATGGCAGAGGAGTGAAAGAGAAGGGTGACTATCTTTTAGAGGATGAAGGTGGAATAAGTAACTTAACCTCACAAAGAAAAACTTGTGAGTAGGGCTCCAACTTGATTTGCTTTATTCTGTTAAAGCCGCTGACATATGAATACCGAAAGATAGGAAAAGTGTGAGGAGCTCACCCTAGTAACTGCGGGTCTGTGGTTAGTTTCTCAGCTCAGCACTTTAGATTTGTAGCCGTGTGGAAACTTGTGTGTACATCATCTTTGATGTCACAATGCAGTCATGCGCTGTATCTAAGACTGCTCATGCACCATTCCCTCCGATATCTAACAGGGTTATATGGCCCTTGATATGTTGACCTTTGACCTTTTCCTTTCTGCAGATTTGGGCCCACCTTTCCGACGACTTCTCTCTCTAGTCCACCAACCTGGAATGAGAATCGGTCACACTGTTAGAGTACGAGGCACGGTGATCAGCAGTAGTTACTGGGCTCATAAAGGTTTCCATCGGATAAGAGCTTCAGATATCTGTGAGTGTCAAATTACCAAAGCACACTTTATTTCTCGTATGCTGTCTGTACTGTTACGGTAATGCTGCCGGTTTAAATACTTGTTTTTCTCTATTTACGGCTTAACAAAAGCGTAGCGAGTAGATCAGTATGGATGCTCCACTTCATAGTGAAGCTTGTTGGAGCAGTTGGAGCAAGGATTAATCTGAAGAGTTTACGCTCACAACGAGAGCCCACCATAATTAGAATTCAAGCCCAGATGCTCACTGGCGATAGCCAAGCTATCCCCGTAGTATACATATCGCAAAACAATACAATGTTTGAAGGTCATAGCATACTCATTGGTGAATGCGGAGCTTATTTTGTAAATAAAATCAGTGTTGGTAACTTAAATAATACAAAGAGTAACTAGGTATTGCTTTGTATAGCCTAAGGGACTTTGCGAGTCACTCAGCCACGCAGACCCGGGTGATTAATATATGCATGTCAGTAAAAGAGGTAACCTTCATACCCGAGAAGGTTCAGGGTTCAGGTCAAGCCATCATTGTAGTATGATATGTGTATCTAGGGCCTCATTCTTCTGTGCTACTCAGATATAACAGAATTGTGTTGTAACACTGCTCATTACATACAGTGGTTAAAATTTGAAATTAAAATTTAAAACTTGAGGTGGGAAAGTCTGTTATAGGTTAGAAAGTCAATACAGATTGTGGCGCATCGTGGCTCGTTATTCAGCTGGGGGATTATTAGCTACATGGAATCATTTTTTACCACTTGAGTATGCACACGAGGTAATGCTGTTGTGGGTGGGGTGGACTCTGATCACCCAGAAATCTCCTGCCCAAACACACTGTGGAATTCATTCCGACCAAGTTTTTAATAACTGTAAGGGTTGCCATGTTTCGGTAATTACTTTAACTTTAAGCACTGATTACACACACCAGCTCTTTCCAGTTGATTTGATGTAGAGATTCTCCGATGATTAGGCAGTTTACTTTATTCACAGATATCCATATGGATCCAAACGTCACAGCTGATTGGATACTAGAGGTTTTACACAATCAAGAAAACATCCTGAATAGAAAACTGACGGCCACCAGAGAAAAAGAAACGGGGTTAAAGGTATGTCTTAGTAGTCAGTCTGTGTGCACATGGCACTCTGCTTATAATTGAGCAGCGCGCAGTGACAGCGAGTTTTTTTTCTAGAAACATGTGTTTAAGTTGATTCTGTTAAAATTATTGAGCAATTCTTATTGTGTTGGCAGAAGTTTCTCCACGCAAGGTCTATCATTAGCAGAGCTTTTCTTGTAAATCTTATTTCTCATTCTGATCAGTTTCAAGGGCTTGCAGAAATTAACTAACTCTGATTCAGGGTTTGTCAGGGTGCATCACTAGGTATTTCTTGCTTGCACCTGCATGTCTCATAGAGAAGGTGACTATGGGAGAGCCTCCTTTATTTAATGTTGGAATCTGAAACCGATGAGCGTGCCGCAAAAGACAAAGTTACTGCCCAAACTGGGAATCAAAGCAGAAAGCCGAGGTCCAGGCCCAATATGCTATCCACTAACCTACCGCTTCACCCTGATGGTGAATTACCGAATGGGACAACAGCTCGTTCGTCAGTTGCCCAACATGACTTTTTGCTGATAGTCAGGTTTTCGATACAGTAGTGAGCATCTTTTGCTACTTTCATAAGTCATCAGCAACTTGGTTATCATTAGATGCGCTCGTACATAATACATATCTCTGAGTCCCTATCACTGTGTTACTCATAGATGGAATATTCGGAAATCTGGAGCCGACTCCAATTGCATTTAAACAAGGACAAGCCACACTGTCTTCTTCCTTCTGATCTTGACTTTCTGGATGACTCCTCTTTCCTGTCAGTTGGTTGGAAGGACTTCACTGATTGGCTGCTATCTAAGGGACTGGCCTATCAGAACACAAGTGGGAGCCTAGTAATCGTTCACACTGATGGTGATTTACGAGGTCTTGTTAATGGACTACTCAACCATCCAAAAACATCCAGTGAGATCGGTTCTATGATCAGGAAAATACCTGCATACCACACTATGACTGATCATGCGATGGTTCACCTGCTGCTTATAATGGAGACAGATAGTTCAATTTACTCTTATGAAAATGATAGAAAACAAACGATCTTTAAGTCTGTATCTTAGTAAGTCGAGTAGTGGTTGTCAAATCCTCAGTTAACATTCGTTCCTATACATGCTGCTTAGAGGTAGTGTATATCTCAGTTTTGTTATATTTTTCCATTTTGTTGGTGAGCCTATGTTCTTTGAATTGAAGGTTCACTATAGATGTGAAACTCTTGGTTCTCTGGGATTCAAATCCCTGGGATAGCTCAATGGTAAGAACATTGGACTTGAAACCGCGAGAACATGGGTATGATCCCAGTCATGGTGGCCTTCCGTTGTGAGTAATGAGCACCTCGATTTAATCCTAGTTTTCGTTTTTTATTGTTCAACTCAAGCTCAACTATAAACCATTCCAAAAACGGAAGTTCACCCACTAACTTATCTGTCGCACGCCAGCTATGACCCAACTAGTCAGCATCAACTGAGCAACAGAAATACTAAAATGTCACAATAAATTCAATAGAGTTATCCTCCATAACTCTACGGTTAATTATTTTCGGAATTGTCTTCTTAATGTACTGTGAGCGAAAAGCACGAAGTCGCATCGACTTTCTATAAATTCTCATCACCCTACGAGGCTGTTGTGGAAGCAGATAACTAGCTCTTGGTATCACTCTAACGAGTCCGGCTTTTTCCATTGGCCGGATCTTAGACAGTTAAGGCTCGCCGCTTTCAAGGCCAGGCTAGATACATTCCTCCTTCCTGCCTCAGTTATCTCTGTGAATGCTTGGATATCACACCATGAAGATACCCATGACATATGCCAGAAATTCATATTCTCTTGTACCTAAAATAAAATAAAGAGTTGTATCCTCGTCTATATGAACTTGCGTTCCATTCATACTCCCGATTTATTTTTCCCTGCACGGTGTCATGCAGTCTGCCACCAGGTACAGGGAGACTTTGTTGGATCTCAGGAGTGAATCGGTCGAATGCCCTTTCTTGGATTCGAACCCATAACTTGCTGAGCATTAATCATGTATTACAACCATGAAGCCACCACTGCTCCTGATCTATATAAATAGTAGAGTATGATAGTTGACATTTTTCTCCTTGTATGATGTTTTCACGGTTATAATCAACTTTCCAGATTAGATACAATGAACGTGTTTTTTAACCAGTTATGGCTTATAGCATGGAGCATGGTGAGCATAAATGCTCCACCTAATAGTGAGGCTTGTTTTGGTTAAAAGCTAGGATTAGAGTGAGGAGCTCATACTCATAACGGGAGCCCGCCATGACCGGGATTCGATACCTAGATTCTGGGGGCCCAGGCAGCATTCTGTCACTAAACTATCCCACTTTCCTATGTCACAAAATATACAATAATAAAGAAAAAGCTTGGTAAACAAACCAGGCCTTGGTTCGATTCTCCACTCAAGTCAAAACTTTTTGCAACACCTTCATCAGTTTCAGGTCGGGATGTTGAGTAAAGGAGGCCTATCCCTCATACAGTAACCTTCTCTATGGGATGGGACACATAAACCATACACCAAAAATCTCCGAATAGATTCATAGATTCAAGATAAATAGACTCAGCCTAGGCCAAATTATGCAGCGATTTGTTACGTAGCTGCCATATGACATAATATAGTAGCACATAATTCCCAATACCTTGTTGAAGACTCTCTGGGTCAAGTTGTGTTCGGTTTCGAATTGAACAGGCAAGGGACAGCCATAGTGTTCCTTTGTAGCTTTTAGTTCGGTGATTCCCGGCCGCCGAGTGGGCTTTCCTTCCTGCCGATCATGCAGAATATCACATAGTAGACAGTCGTAATTATCTATATAGTTGCCTGCAGCAAATAAACATACATGTGAGATTGGATGCTCGGGATTACTTCATAGAGTTATCCTCCCCTTACTTCAGCCATTGTATGTCCATGCATGGTTGGACATGGGTCTTGGATCAAAATTGTCACATAAAAATAGGGGCTACGGGTACTGAGCAGCATATCAGTTTGTAGAACTTTCGTATGAATGTGACGCCCCCCTAGCATTCACTTTGTGTTTAAATGCAGTTTTTTTATCCCAGCTATTGTCCAACTATGGTTGGACTTAAGCCTTCCTCCTCGATGACTACAGGTTGTGCTGTTTCATTAAAAAAAAACCAGGGCCATGGAGAGGACAGCCAGTGAGTACATTCATTCTCCAACTGAGTTATGACTGAGCTAATTTCAGCAAAATTGTTTCCTGGCTACATGGGCTACACCCTGAGTATTGAAAATCATGTCCTTATTTATTTTGCCAAGATCTAAGATTGTACACTGGCTATAGTTCCTATGTGTTGCGTATACCTTTGGCGTTGTTGTAGTTTCGTGTGACATCAAAATCGGTATCCCAAGGTCTTTGGTTCAGCGTGTCACGTAACCACGCATTACTGATACCCTGGTGCTTATACTGCCTATATTCCTCATATGCGGTGTCATTACTGTCCAAGTACTTGATATAATCCACTAGCTCTTTTATAGAGTTGTAGCCAGTAAGGTGGATTACGGACACATCACTCGGGGCATAGCGCTCCTGCAGTAGCAAGCAATGAATATGGCATGCAGAATTTATGTGTGGAATTAAATAATCCTGGGCGCCTACCTAATGTGCCGCATCAAGTATTTTGACCTCTCAATTTAAAGCCCACTTTTGGGACGCTGAATATAAATAAAATATAAATAAGATATAAATAAAAAAATATTGTGTATGGAATCTTGGGTTCGCATGACATTGTTGGGTGGTACAAATTGTTCCAAGTCTGTAATTAAAAATGGTCCATCAATTGAAAGGACACCTAACATCTAAAATATTTTCTCTTTTTTAGGGTGCGTTCTTAAGTGTTTAAGTCGGAGCTGTTCTAATTATTCACTTTCACTTATTCAAACCTTGGATGTTTTCATGAGCCCTAGATCCCAGCGTTCCTTCAAACAAGATTTGAGATTGCTGAGACATTTCATAATATACACGGGTATACCTGTAGATTGGGGGCCCCATAAGCTATAGGTACTGTGCCAACAGCCAGAGGCCTCCAGAATTTCTCTGTTACGTAGTCATCGCACACAGCATTCTCCATAGAGATAGCAAATTTATATCGGGAGAAAAGTTGCATAAAATCCTCATGATCCATGCCAGGCAAAGGCCGATTCAAGCTAATAACAAAAACAAAAAACATTGGGAATATTGTGATCGTGATCTGTGCCAGGAAATGGGCAGCTCAGATTAGCACAGAGATAATGATGAAAAAGTCAGTCATGATAGCTCAGTGGAATAGCTCACTGTCTGTCCTCCCTGTGGCCCGGGTTTAATTCCCCGTCATGGCGGAGTATTTCAAGGGATTTTCCCTGGCTGATCACATTCTGCCAACCCGTCCTGAGCTAGCATGGCAGAAAATGGTGCAATCTCCCCTCAATGACACCACACAACCTGTGGACAGCGAGGAGGAATGCCAATGTTCAACCATAGATAGATGATGGCTGAAAGAAAAAAAATGATGAAAAAACAACTTGAGATATGAGACATGTTTTTCCTTCATTTTGCATGCTCACAGATGCGGGTAATACCTCAATCGTCAATAAATCCATCGTGAGGAGGTATGGATCGTGTTGATAGGTTATTCATTTTAATAATGACTAAGTGTATGAAAAACCTCGATAATGAATAGACACATGTACGACATACATGTAGCCAAGTACGTGTACCCTCATGCGCACACACAATTAATACTGACTAAATGTGTTTACAAATGCAGTCAAAATCGTGGCCGTGCCAAAAAAGTTTAGCGTTCATTTACATCTTGTTTATCTCTAAGAAAGCAGTGACTCCTGTTTGGTCAGTTGTGGCAGCCATGAAGCTGTTTATGAACTCCCCCCACCCCTCCCCCCCTGGTGCCATCACAGCGAACAGAGATCAGAGGGCATGGATTTATGTTTAGATCAAGCTAAATTAGCCACACATCACAGTAGTCACAATGGACCTTAATAATACACTCACCACTCAGTGAGCGAGCCTATATGAATTATAGGCTGATTTACCAAGATTATGCGATGACATAAAAGACAGGGGATTCACGTTCAAAACACCATGAAATTAGCCCGAGATGTTCTCAAATCAGACTTGTAGACAGGATCAGGCTTAAGATGTGTACAAATAAATATAAATGGGTTTGGGCTAAGGAAAATAGTTCTTGAAAGAGGAGTTCTTGTAAGTGGAGTCGACTGTAACATGATTGAGTAAATAATATGATACTAATAGATGGTTACTATAACAATACTAATGACAAATAGGAATAAGTACTGTGCAGTGCTAACTAATATAAAATATTTGACAGAATGTTAGCAGGAGGCCTGTCACTTACTGCGGAGGGAGGTCTTTATTATGAACACAAGCACCATACGAGTCAATTGGTATATATTGCATCATCCATCCGACTAGCAAATCTCGGTCACTAGGTGCATCACAATCTGACTGTACATAGATAATGGAAGCGAGTCCTTCTGTCCGATACCTGTGTTCAAAACATTCATTCATATGTCTATGGGTCACCCAACATACATGTACTGGCTTCAATTTTTCTCGGACGCTTTTCCAATTTTTTCTTCAGTGTAATGTATGGTGACAACTGGATGGCTACCATGAAATATGATCAATCAATGACATGGCCGAAAAGGTGCCCAATGCTGCATGAAAGCTTCTTCCCCAGCAGCAATGAATGAGGGTCTTATGTAATCAATTTGAGGAAAATGCATATTTTAACTTGTGATCTGAAAACGGTATATTTATAGCTGTGATATGTTTATTCAAACCGTGGACAGAATTTGGAATCAAAGAAATGTTAGTAGCGCATGCGGCCAGTCTTTTCTCTCATATTTGTTGGATAATCAAGGTCTCAATCCTTTTTACCCCTCTTCATGTTGCTGTAAGTTGACTAAGGATGCGTTTTCTAAGTTATCATTAACCCCCGGAATTAAGGTGAACTGACGAATAGACCACATGTTTATCCGCATTGCGAGCAGCATGCACGTAAAATATATAGATCAGATAAAAAGTGAAATCAAATATATGGCACGCATATGGGCTTATGTAATTCTCACTTGTTTTTCTCCTCAATGGTTTTCATATATGTCTTGCTTTCAAGCTGCTGGACACTCCTCACATACTGCGTGCTGATTGGATAATGAGAGGACAACCTGTAACCAATAGAAACAAGCAATTTATCAAAGTATAGCAGTATGCATAGAGCTTGAGTTATTCTCCCCTCTGTAACTTTGCGACGGTATGTTTATCCCAAGGTCCTTCAGAAGGAGAACTATACATATACACTAGGAGCCTCTTAAATAAAATCACTCTGTATATATACATGTATAGTGCTAGTGAGATAGCTCAGTGGCTAAAGCCGTGGCTTATGATTGTTATAGACCATAGTCTCCAGTCCAGGTCAAGAGGGGCTACGCTGTCTTCATTGGAGTATAATCTGACATTATTTCTAGCATCTATTGCTCCAGAATGACCCTGGGCATGAGTTCTATCAAAGACATATGCCGACCTAGCCAACCAAGCATGCCACAGCTTTCAGAGTAGGAATTAAAAACCCGGCCACATCATTTGCTGTAATCAACTTTGACCCTCGCTATTGGTGACATATACCCAACCCACTTTTCACTGGATATAAGAAATGTTGTTTTTAATCAAATACTAGTGGTACTGCCTAGCTGAAACCCTGAAAACTTCCCAAAAAATTCTTTAGCTGCATTGCAAGCATAGCAACTTATTTCAGAACAGCCTAGGTAATTTCAGGCAACCATGACATACTCTTTTTTTTTCATATGATGTCTCCACTGCTAAGGTGAAGCTGACAGGTTAGATACTTGTTTTTACATTGCTTAGAATGCAGTACCGTGCACAAAGCACGTGGGTCAGGATCAATACTCCGTGCACCTCATAGTACGTTTCTTGCTGTTGTACGCCCGGCCCTCAACCACTGAGGCTATCCCGTTATCCTGCGACATACCTGAAAGTGGCTGTGATGTTGAAGAGGTTCATTGTTTTCCCGAATGAGAGGACTGGAGTGTTTTTAGGCGATTCTTCGTGTAGCAATGCCCATAAATGGTGATGAGGTATGGGCAGGTCAGTAAGAGAGAACAGAGTCCCGTAAAACAAAATCATCTGAAATATATACAGTAACAATCAATAATCAAAGTATAAAATCAATTAAAAGGAACAAGCAACCTGCAAAATGCTTTTGGTGGCATACAATTCTATTCAACTCGCAGATTTCTCATTCCAAAGGAAATTTCCGTGCTTGATTTTCTTTCCAAATAGAGGTTTGTCATATAAATAATTAGTATAATAAAATAAAATAAATATGCTT
>Ga0224511_10002904_pt1 | contig 11948 bp, 7 predicted proteins | sample SF_May12_sed_USG_2_FD_169988 | JGI IMG/M metagenome (GOLD analysis project Ga0224511, IMG submission 169988) | Sediment microbial communities from San Francisco Bay, California, United States - SF_May12_sed_USGS_8_1 | ecosystem: Environmental > Aquatic > Marine > Sediment | place: USA... | reverse complement strand
TATTGGTTTACCTGCTCATTATTTGGAGTTTTGGGGTTCTTGCTATACACCATTCTCTCAAGACGACCTATTCGCTTCTCTAGAATATCCAACTGATTGCTGTCCAGTTGTGACATTTTCCAGCTACAAATCTGTTGTATGCTCCTGAACTAGATCCTCACAAACCGGAAGTTTCCATACGTTAGCCCATGGCTTTAATAACGCTACACGATTGGCCGGCTTCAACAAATAGAAATTGAGCTTAGGAAATCTCTATGGTTTCGCCAATCACGACTGTGGTAATAGTTGTGGTATGAGAGTGTGAGCAGGTGGCCTCTTAGTACGAGCTCCTGTGATTTGGCATTATTTCAGAAGTCGGGTAGTGAATACTCAAATTTAATATTGAGCAGCACACGCCGCTTTGTAGAAACCTATCACAGTATAGTATCGTATCAGCATACCATGACCGACGTCGTTGTGCAAGTGAGTGCGCCAGACGATGAAAATGGCAACATCAGCAAGGAACCAGGTACTGGGTCTGCCAACAAACCATCTTCGCTCCCACTTCCCTTTCTACGCGTAGAACAGCTTCGAGAGGAAGGATGCACATCTCCAGGGTCATCAACGTATAATAGTGATGACAGTGAGTTCTCGGATGCCACAGACGCAGTGACCCGCTTCGGAGAGTTTGTTCCACCCAGTCCAGAGCTAGCCAAGGAGATTGTTACCCAGGTCAGTCTCACTCGCAGTTTTAGTGTTACTACTTACTTGCTGAGTTACCGTTATCGTTATGTTAGAAGTCCCATAATAGAAATGAGATTGGATTTAGATTTTACTACTGTTACTACTGCTGATAGATTGAATCAACCACTCAATTACGTAGTCCATCAGTGAACGAATTCTGCCCAGTTTTGACCACTTTCAGTTTCTCGTAAGAAAAGCGGTGATTCTGTCAGCTAGTTCGACTAGACTACCAGTACGAGTACCACTATTACAGCCACTACAACTCGCTGTTGTTCTGGCTCCTGTTGTTGAAGTCTGATCTGTAAATTCTCCAAACAGGATAGGCAAAATATACAGGACCATCGACAATTACTAAAGATTAGTGAATTGATGCCACTGGTCATCAGCCACCTCTGCACTAGTGTTTCCCATTGCGCTGGCTGTTTTCTTTATTATACATAAGCATTGCCGGCAATTCTGGCTTATGGTCCCTGTATTAGCTACACATTTGACAAGGCAGAAGCATCACCAAAAACAAGCAATCAGCTAAGGACCGTCTCCGGCTTCATATAGTCCTGTCAGGGAAGGGGCTGCTACTAAAGTACCAAACTCAATTGATTCAATCAAGTCGTAGTGTTTATGGATTAATTAATCATTCTTATAATCCATACATCGACCATAATGTTACCTTGAATACTTGTACTAGTTTGTTCGCTAGTTTTGTTACCAGGATTGATTTAAGAGATTTGTGCATGATTGATTTGCTCATGCACAGTTGACCAGTTGTACCATCACAAACCTGTATGCACTAGCAGGCTATCCATTCCAATGTAGTCTTGCCCTCGTAGCATCTAATAAGCTGCTGGTGTCAAATGTGTCCAATCTAAATGGGTGTAGGTGCAGTATGCCTGGTTTTGAACACCCAGCAACTAGCTGATGTTTGGGATAACTCTATGATTGGGGGTTACAGCTTAATTTCAGCTTTCACAATGTTTTTGGATTAAAACACCAGCTGTTGCTATGTAAGTTGACAAAGATGATGCAACTTTGCACGATGCAAAGTTGAGTCACACAAAGTCAGTCTGTCAGGCTGCAAACATCAGACTTCTTACTGTAAAAATCTCTAGCTGCATTAACCAAACTAATTTGATCCAACAAGCTGCTGTTATATCAGACAGATGACGGTGGTTCATGGAGGGTAATGCTCTCTGAATCTATTGATAATCTGCGAGCAATAAGGATGATTTGATTCCGATGGCCTAGTGTACCACAATTCACACTTGAAGCAATTATCATGGTTTCTTCTCAGCCCCACAACTCATGTATGGATTTCAGTCACTATACTAGTCTTCATCATCATTCATGATTGCTGTACGCAACCTACGGACAAGATGTAGCATATAGTTTTGGACTGCTCGTGGGTCTGTATTTCGCATGGGGTTACCAACTAATATTAGTTTTCAAAGTCGTCTTATCTGACTTGATATTTTTTGAGATAGAAGTCAGAAGGGATGTTGATTTGACAATGGTAGTCTGTGGCTTACGTGTGGATTACATCATACATCGCCACTGGAAAGGGTGAAAGCAGTCCTGTTCAAAATCTTTTGTATGTTTTTTAGCTGGAGTTTTACTTTGCTGATGAGAATATTCTGAAGGATTCCTTCCTTCTGAAACATGCGAGACGAAACAAGGAGGGCTACGTCAACCTCAAACTCATTACGAGCTTCAAGAAGATGAAGACCCTGACTAAAGATTACCGCCAGGTGGCTTATGCATTGCGACAGGGCGCCGTTAATCTCATAGTGAATGAGGAGGGTAACAAAGTCAAACGCAAAACGCCTCTGCCCGACTACGATGAGACCAAAGTATCCAGGACTGTGGTAGCCATTAATTTACCTAGCGAGTCTCCCAACACTGAAACCGTGTCAAGTCTCTTCAACCAATGTGGCGAAATCACCATGATGCAGATTCTCAAGCCAGGCAAAGCAATACCAACTGATATCAAAAAGCATTTGCTAAAGCATCCGGAGATTGGCAATGTTGTCTGTGCTGTGATTGAATTTGAGAAGCACGAGAATGCTTTGCGAGCGGTAGCTATGTCAGCGGAAGGAGAAGATTGGGAGAAAGGTCTGCGCGTGGTTATGCTGGCCGTGAGCAAACCCAAGCAGGCTGAGGACTCTGAAAGTGAATCTGAGTTCAAGCAGAAAAAACCAAACAAGAAGAAGGCGTTACGTAGTAAAGTGCTGGAAAGAGAGCACGACGGACTGAGCAGCGGTTCTGAGGGTGACTTCTTGATGCCACGACCTAAACCAAGATCGCGACAAAACTCGTTTGATTCAAACAGTTCTAACGGAAGCCGGGGTGGTTATCAGCGAAATCTCAGCCCGAGTGCCGCAGAGAAGAATTGGCGATCGTCTGGAGAGCCTGCTCTAAATCAGCGACGGCGCAGTATGCCCCTGCCGCAGTCCCCACTCGCCGACAGCCCGGCTAAGTCCTCACCAAAAGCGTCTCCTATAGCTTCACCTCACACGAGTCCTTGCGCGTCACCCGAGATGAGAAGGAGAGCGAATTCAGGAGGAGCGCGCTCCTCACCAGACGGCAGCCCGAGTTCAAGTCCATGGGTTCAACGGAGAATGCAAGCGGCAGCTAATCGGGAGATGAGTCCTCTGGCTAAGGGCTTGAGTGGTTCACGGGGACGGCTGGATAACATAATGCGAACACCACGTGGGCCAGAAGCTGGCAAAGGGTTCTACTGCGGTAAGGGCAGGGGTCAACCATGCGCAACAGAATGCTCATAGCGGTCTCTTTTTTAGTCTCAAACCATAGCTTAAAGCATATGTTTGGGTTTGATTCGGGATACTGTAGAAGTTCTGACCGTTTTAATGGTAAAGATCACAACGAGGTATTTCAATTGTAAAAAATATTGATGGTACTAATTTTTATGTTTTTGAGTGCACAGAATCACAAAGTCTGTTACACCACATGTTGATCCTTAGATGAATTTACAGGTCATTCTATTTTTATTGGTGTTTATTGGTGTCCTTTCTACATATGCTTTCACAAAGTGTGAGGCTGTCTGTATGATTTCCCATATCTATTTTTGTCATTCCTATTTGTACATGTAAATACTGTTCGCGGTACAACATATCTGGACCAACTGAAGCAATGTTATCATGATGAAGTACGTGTACTACATTTTTTTTCAAAAAAATATATCACTACTCCCTTAAACAAACAAAAAAACATTACCAACTAAACAGCTAACAGCTGACCATCATAGGCTGGTATGACGATGTATAACCTGTGGCAAGTTCTTGTTGAGAGTGTGGGAATTGACACATGTTGTGGATCTGTGTCAACAAGTTTTTTTCGTATAAATAGCCACTGTAAGATTTTGATAAAGTCTGGAGTTTGGTGTGTAAACGAGATCCGCGCATATACGTATGTATCTTGGGCTTATAATCTAGTTCTAAATGTGACTTTTTATAAGGCAATAAGAACCTACATCTTCCTACACCAGAACGCCATACAGGCGCAATGAATCTGGCCGACAAATGATAAAAAGTTGGAGCTAAAACGTGTCAATCATATGACTGATAAATCCCAGTAATGCCCAGAGATCGAACAGGCGCTCCTGGTTTTGCTGATAGACACCACACGGCAATGGACAGAGGGGCTCTATCCCTCACGGGTCATACAGCCCCAATAGCAAGGTTGTGTACGTTGTCACTCCCACTTACCTTAGGTTTACTTGGTCCTAGAAATCGCGAAGTGGAGCTGGTGTTTGAGGTCAGGCACGTAAAAGCAAGATGATCGAGAGTGACTCACCTCCCGTTCTTGATTTTGTGGCAGATGACAGGTGAGTGCGACTAGTACTACTAGTACTACTGATTGTCGATACTATTAAGTATTATTATTTTATAATATTACTATTAATATTAGTCACCAGCTCAGTCCATGACTAAAGTAAATCAGTCAGTGAGTCATTCATTCCATTGGTTCAATTCATTGAAATCTTAGTCATTGGATCAATCAGTAGATCACAGATTGGGGATTCTGGCGTGGGTTTGCGGTTTGGTTTATTCTCAGTTGTTTGAACTACAATGCCATTAGCCCAGACTGGTTAGCTCAAAATTCAATTTTGTTGCAGCCCTTGCAAACCGATTGCTGTAGCCCTCAGCTTTGATGTTTTGTCTTCTTCCTTGTATTCAAAGAAATAAAGAACAAACTGCTTGACCATTTTTGTGAACAAGCTCAGTCACTGGCCTAGTCTAACCGACTGACCAGAAACAAAAGAAGCTGGAGCAATGTACTGCGCAAGGATAACACAGTATTTTTCAAGTATGTGCTGAGTTCACTTGAAGCACCACAAGAGGACCTATGGGAATCGTGGAATTCATAATGGTAATTAAAGCCCACAAGGGCTGTGGATCCTAGTGACTTCCTGTTCAACTAATGTAACCTTGTACGAGGTCATAACTCATGATCTATATCCAGGTGGCAGGTCGCAGCGCAAAGTATAGAAATGTAATTGCTCAACGACGAAGTTTGATCGCAGTCAAATCAAACACCCCTTGTGTTGTCATTTTAGGTTTTTAAAGGTGAAGAAGACTTTTGTTCAGAAGTATGGAAGCGATCCCACTCACTATTCTCGGGCACCGGGTAGAGTAAACCTCATTGGTTAGTAATTCATTCCCTACATAATTTGACTTTTTACAGGCGTGCTGTTGACATTGTTTTTGGTGAGAGACTCACAACCAACTGGGCAAATTATGCTAAAAGATGTAAAATATTTATGTAGTTTTATGCAAATAAAGTATCAGTATCATATTATATAACTAACTAAGTTATATAACATGATACCACAGGGAAGAAGAGACCTTTAGTGTGAATCTTTAATAGTGCCGGAAACCGTACCCACACTAGATGCAGATAGGTGCATGAGGTTAACAAAGTGATCCCAAACCCTCTGCATAAGGCAGAAACAGAAAACAAAACATGCCATCAAAAAGTATGACCATCACTAATGTACTGCGTTTTCTGGGAGTGTCATGGTATTTTTTACTACACTAAGATTGTTCTTTCATTGTCTCTCACCGTTTCAGGTGAACACGTAGACTACATGGGATACTCAGTGTTACCTATGGCCATTGAGCATGATGTTATGATCGCTGGAAAACTTAATGATACGGGAACTCTCCGATTGTGCAACACTGATTCAAAATACAGGTTGGTGTGAAACCGCCAAATTTATTCAAATATTTTAGTTACTATTGACCTTTTATGTTCTTCACTCATTCACCGATGGTGTGAAACAAGAGGAAAGTGGTCACCCGGAGCCGGGTTCTGGGGGCATTTGTATATAGGGTAGGGAGCGGAATCTGGATCAAAATGGCTGTACCAAGGCAATACCTAATTTATGTGTAGGTCCTTCACTGATACAAACATGACACTACATAGCTCTAGTAATTGGATGTAATTGTACAACAAGTAGGTGGCTCGTTTTATCATTCTACAGTCAATAGACTCATTTTTTGGAGTTTGAGCTGTACATTGCGTGGCCTATAACCAAGCTAACTGCCTTTACTCTTCTTCTTCATCCAGCATTAAAAGGAAACAGTATTTCTTCACTCGTATATTTACGGGAGATTTCACTACATCTTATGAACGTAGGTGAAGTGGATACAGGTCACCTATCCCAATTTTCCTATTCAAATTCTAGCGATTATTTGTGAACTACTAGATTATCCAAATAGCTTATATATTATTTGCATATACATGTATACATCTATCTATGATCTGTGTACATTATCTATTTATGATGTCGCATACCCTTTGGTAGAGACTTATCTAGTTATGTGGTTGTTGGGTGGATCAGGATATGAACGGATGAATCTACTTGGCTCTGATCTAAATAACCATTAGTGATGACAAAAATAAACTACTAATCCCTAAATGTTTTCTTATTAGTCAACAGGGTTTACCACAAATCCTGTCCTATATTATTTCGACATAATCCCTGAGTGAGTGAGACCACTATCCTGCTGCGAAGGTGGTTTCAGACCAGACCGATTATCAAGTTGATTGGACCTATAAATTTGGACCGATTAAATTTTTCATCGGTAGGAATTGTGCACTTTGACCCTTGATCAAAGGCCTCATGACGATACATGAGGTATAATACGGGTGATATTACACAGTTACCGATGAAAAGTCAGTCCGAGCACAAAATCGCTGAGCTTCTACTCAAGATCAGGAGACCTTACCGCACCGATGATCAGTCTAGTCTTCATCTCAGTTTAGAAAGAAAGACTCACCTTTGCTGCTGCTGTCTCCTGGTGGATGCGATATATAAAGTGTACCAATTGGGTTGCCCACATTTGAAACTGCACGGCAATACACTAAACTTCACAATGCACTGATTTCCTTCATGATCCAGGCAACCTGGCAGTATGGCAATATTGAATGAAAAAGCTGCCATGGGCAATTTCTAGCGTGTGTTTAAAAGGTGATAAATCTATGGACATCGAAGGCGGTGGTAGCCCCTTGGTGTGTGAACTCCTCATGTTTTACAACCTTATTTGGTATTTCTCAAAAGCAAACCCTCAGCCACACGCCCACGCCACCTTTACAGCTTCAGTGATAAATGTTTGACAATACATGTATTACTTTCATTCAGGCTGTAAAAACAGCAGCTTTTCGAACACCAAATAGTGTTCCACTATACTGTGACTTCTTTCCATGGCTTGTTAAAATTTGTCTAATAGAAAAGGCGGAAATGGAAATGGAGAGGGTGTACAAATCAATTAAAATAATCAAGTTAATTCCGATTCATTCACAGCTTAGGAAGAATTCTAGCGAGTCTTGGCAAATTAACACTGAGTCTGAATAGTAGTTAATTTAAGAGTGTAGAAGGCAGAAAAGTAAGATGTCCAATTACAAGCATAAGCAGTAGAAAGCCCAATCGACTCAATCATAGTTGTTGTTCAAATGTACACCTCTGAGAGTAGATGGCATTTTAAATGTGGACTTATGTACCAATGATAAATCAAGGAATCTGAGTATAAGGTAATCACTCTAGACAGTCAGTGCATGGAGTAATGTTACCTGATGGGCTAATCCCTTCATCCATTTCCTCTATAACTCACAGATTAGCGAATCCAGTCAAGTTCCATGGCATATCTAGGATCTACCCACAACAGCTGAATTACTCACGATTAGCCACCCGTATCTCTTGGCTACTAAAGCAATGCGCCAGTCTGCAGATTGTCTTCATGGCCTCCCAAAGTTACAGACAGCTCAAAATATCCTTTCATAGTACTACAATGCTATATGTTTATCCTATTTAGCGACCTCCTCATTTTGGGGCTACAGACGCTGGGAATTGTGTGTGGAGCCCACACTCACAGGTTGAACCTAGCATGACCGTTGTTTGAATCCAGGATCTAAAGATCTTATGCCAAGCGCTCTAACCACGAACAGCCCTGCTTTCCTGTGCCAGTTTCAATAATTTTAGGTAACTAAAAACGACTAGCTTGTTTTAGTGACTTTGAGACGAAAACGTCAGAGCTTGAGATAGACATTTCTTCACCCCAGTGGTATCACTATTTTCTCTGTGGATATCGAGGCATGGTGGAGCATCTGCAGTTATCTGACAGACCAGGCATAGATTTGACACTCTCTGGCAGGGTTCCTCCATCTGCAGGCCTGTCCAGCTCTAGTGCTCTTGTCTGCGCTGCTGCTCTGATTACTAGCGCCCTCTATGGTCAAGAAGCTAAAGAAATTACCAAGGTAACGAATATTATGTCTTCGAGGGTGTGAGCGGCATGTGACTCCTGATATTTATGACTTTCATTAGGGATTCAATCAAGCGTAATGGCAGAAGACCAAAAGCATAAAACCCATATGCAAACCTCATGCCAGATTTTGCAGAATAATTCAGTACAAAAATAGAGATCAGGTTTACGCTACGCTGTGCCAGGCACATAATAGAATGATGTTCACTTTTTACCACAAAGTGTAGAAACAAATTTGATTAATGCTGCATTGCTTCCAATTGTAACTGAGTGTGAGCCATCCTACCGGTCTACACGTCAAGTCTTCTGATCATCTCTATAGAAATAGTCCTACCTTCTGAGTAATATAATGGGGTGAAGCGATAGTCTAGTGGATAGCGTACTAGGCTTTGGACCCGTAGTCCTGGGCTTGATTCCTAGTTGGGACAAAAACTTTGTCTTTCGTGACACCCTCATCAGCTTAGGATCTTAATGCTAAATAAAGGAAGCCCATCTTCTCTATGGGGCACGCAGGTGCAAGCAGAAAGTCTCCTAATGACGTACCTTGAGAAACACTGAGCCTTAAACTCAGTAGGCTAATTTCTTCACCACTCTTAACAGCTGTCCTGTCAGGGCACCTACGGGGTACCTGCACCACTCCTGACAGCTGTTCTGTGATGGAGATACGAAGAATAAGAAATATAATAATGTGTAATGGGATTTGTGACTCATAGCAATAACAGGTGTCCAGATGTTCTGTAAAATTATTGAGTAAGAATTGAAAGGTCACTAATATGATCCAATTATGACCCATTTGGTTTTGATTGCTGTTGAATGCAGTCATCACAAAGGAACGACATTTTAGGTATCGGGATTGCTAACCGAGGAGTTATCTTTCCATATATCTTGTTATCGTGTCGCCTTTCCATTATATACCTAGAGTTATCTTCCCACTCCTAGATGGCTTGCGATTCAATTGCTCGGGTTATAATCCTATGTGGTCAGTCAGTCGACGAATGAAAAGCGTGACCAGTGAAAAGGATTTGACTCCATCAGAGTTGACTCTTGGTCGGTACAGATTTCGATCCAGAATCTTTTAATTTTTCAATTGCGCAAGACATTGAAACGCGACAAATATTCAAGAGGTATTCAGTGCCTAGTCAATGGTCATTCGACGGATTTTATTTACGCTATTTTAATCAACAAAGGGCTAGTCCTCTATTGTTGATGAGGGGATTAATCGATGAACTATCCGTATAAACTTGAGCAACTTAGAGTATCTGCAACTCCGTGCACTGAACAATATAATAATATGTTCTCTGCTGATTAAAATAGCTACCAATCAACTGAACGTAAGTTTTTCCTCTTTTCATGAAGCAGATATATTGGTCAGTTGTTTTTTTTTCAGTCAGACTTTGCTCAGATCTGCTGTGACTGTGAAAGATTTATTGGTACACAAGGAGGTGGAATGGACCAATCAATTTCATTCCTAGCTGAGAAAGGCAAGGTAACTAACAGTATGCATTCACTATATATTTTCCTAGTATGACGTTTAGTACAGCCTCATCCAGTCCCTCAGTATTGTTTTGTATTTCAATGAATGGGAGATAGCGGGATAGCTCAGTGATAAAAGTACTGGGCTCGCAACCATAAGAACCTGGATTCGAATCCAGGCCACGGCGGCCCACGTTGTATGAGCTCCTCACAATTATACTAGCTTCTACCGCTCCAACAAGCCTCAGACTTAAGAGGTCCGGTTAATAGGATGGCCAAGCGCGTTAGCCGAGAAATCAATGCAAACTCCAACAGCTCTGTGTTAATTTCCTATCTCAAGGACAATTCTATTGTGTCGACAGTCTGGAAAGGGGCTCTAAGTATACGCACTGGATATCTCTTCCATTTGAGCTGGGTATTGGGCCCATTTGTTTATGGTAGGCTTCATAATATGAAAAAAGGACACTTTTGCCCATGACATAGCCCCTTTAAAGGGGTTATATCTTTTGTTTTTAGTGTGTATTGGATGTTTGCTAGGTTTTCCTGGACTGTGGGCGTGTAACTTCGTGTTTGTGATAAGGCTTTGTACATAGGTTTCTTTTTATAGAACATTCAGTATTACTCAAGGTGCGTCATACGGGAACTTTGGAGAAGGTATCTCTATGGGTAGGTCGGTCTACGGCCTACGGACCTTGGAATTTTAAAGGAATGAATAAATCTAACATTCCAATATATGACAGGACAACAAAAGCCTGTCCAAACTGCTTAATGTAACAGAAATTTAAGTCGCTCGAAATCTTTACCATATACACCACAGGCAAAACATATTGAGTTCGACCCAATCCGAGCGTCTGATGTCTTTCTCCCAGAAGGATATGCCTTTGTGATTGGACACAGTCTCGCCGAGGCCAACAAAGCCGCTACTTCTGATTTCAACAGACGAGTTGTCGAATGCCGTATTGCTGCTCAGGTGAATATGTAGATCTGTACTGTCCATTTACCTCTCTTATGCCATGGGTTGTATGGGTAAAACTGGTCAAAAAGTAAGGCCAAGATGTGGCATCTCATGTAATGTAAACTTTCCTAGTTTGTTTTTTATAGGGCAATGAAACCAAACCACACAGGTTCTTGGCATTCAATCACTCTACTGGTTGCTTGGAATAGTCTATATTTCACTAAGTCAATCCAATTTGTCAGTTGATAGCCAAACAACGCAATTTGGAATGGAGGAATTTCAAGAAACTGGGAGATGTGCAAGCCAAATTAGGATATTCATATTCACAAATGGAAGAGTTGGTGGCTGGAATGTCCTGCTTGCACACAGAAACTGGCACACTCAGCAAGGATGCTGTCTGTGCCTTGCTAGAGGTTACCCCAGATGAGCTAAATACAACAACACTAAGCCAGAACACTCTCTCAGGTATGGGGTCAAAACGACGTAGTGTGTCCCGATTTAAATGCTTAGGATTCCTTTTAAGATTTATCCTCCCCTCCTCCATCAATGCATCCCTTTACTTCTGTGAAATGTCCAATACTTAGCCCATTGCAGAGTGGAATTTTGTCTTGAAATGGTCTGCTTTGAGTTAGGGTAAGTCAAACCAGTAATATGAGTTTATTACTTGCTGAACCAGCAGACTTCTGTCACTACCGGCAATTTTTCTGCAGAAGCGATTGTATGTAACGAAGTCTTCTTAATACTTTGGTTGGACCTAACATTTCTGTTACAGTCACTGAATTCAGAGTGTTAGATCGAGCCCGGCACGTGTTCGGTGAGGCCAGACGTACTCAAGAGTTTCTGGAAGCTTGTCAGAGCGGACAATCAGGTGATGACATTGCCAAGTCACTTGGGAAGCTTCTCAATAGATCACACGAGTCACTAAAAGATCTTTATGACTGCAGCCACCCCAACCTGGATGCTTTAACCCAGATCTGCAGGTTTGTCGTTTAACCTTCCCTTTACTTGTTTTCTCTACTTCT
>Ga0224511_10002903_pt1 | contig 11948 bp, 7 predicted proteins | sample SF_May12_sed_USG_2_FD_169988 | JGI IMG/M metagenome (GOLD analysis project Ga0224511, IMG submission 169988) | Sediment microbial communities from San Francisco Bay, California, United States - SF_May12_sed_USGS_8_1 | ecosystem: Environmental > Aquatic > Marine > Sediment | place: USA... | reverse complement strand
ATAAAATATAACTATAGGATTTTTCAATATACTTTCGGTATGAAAATGCTCACATGTTTTGGAAAACGTAAACGGCACATCAAGCCGATTTTCCATAATGTTTATTACATTGTATATGTTGAGGATAACAAGTTTTGATTGTACATTTGTATTTACATATCATATCGAATATTCAGTTGTTTTTTATTTAAGTAGATGTTTGTACTTGTAATGTACCAGTATGCTCAGGGAGAGTACGCCCCGCCTACTATTGTGGACAAGGCTTTGGGGGTACAATACAGTATTGACATTCCAATCCGGAAATTTAGGCTCTAACAACATGGACTTTAAACTCTTACGATAAATGATTGTAAAGAACATTCCTCATTATTCAGAATGCATTCATCAGCCTACTTTATTTATAATATATAGAATAAGACTATTGTGCTGATCCAAAATTCAGACATTTTTTTCAGACACAACTTCATGAGCCAGAAGTGGCCGCCTATAAGAATAAACGATTCACAGATGGACTTTCATCCCTCCTTTCTCTTGTCAAAAATGTTACGATAAAATATTCATATCACGCTTCAGACTTCGTATTTTATGTCTAGGCAATACATATTGAATTAACGAATAGGTTTTTCTGTTGGGGATACGTGCACAAAATCCACGTAGACCTGCATTGTTCAGGATATTGGCGTCTTCTACTAATGTAAGGCAATTAGACAAAAATGCCTCGATTATCTGTCTTTGACATATTATGCATAATTAAACTTAATCTAAATAATCAATGTGATATCCGTTCGTATTCATTTACATCTCACAACAATCCATCGCCCACTACCATAACGAGATGAAGAAGAAATAAACATGGCAATCTTACCAAATGTGTTATACATAAAAATTGTATGTGTAACTTACATGAATTACCCAAGTTCTCACTGTTACACTTAAATATTATTGTATTACAATATATAGTTTATGTTTTATAGTTTATGAGTCAAGACTTAACACACCTTGAAGAAATTATTTTTAAAACAGTGACGACAATTTAGGCATATAGGCTAAAAAGCTACCCCTTAACAGCCCTACCTCAATCGCCTTTGAGGCGCGACGCCTTCTGCGAATTGCGTTATAATGCGACGGCAAATTGTAATATAACACTTCGTAAGTGCCAATTGATCTCAACTGTCGGCAGACAACGGGGCAACAAATCGAATTAAATTGTACTGAAACATTGTTAATGCAAAGTTCTTACTGTAACTATTAAATATGTTTTATAATAATATATGTGGTTCATGCGTCAAGACTCAACATACGTTGAAGGAACTATTTTTAAAACCGGGATAAAATGGTACAAACAAAGCTTTCACTTAAATGTTTTACTTTAATTCGTGTTTCTTTCGCTATTAAGTTAAAAAAGACTGTGCTATTTTTTCACATGTTTGTTTTCGGAATGATTAGAAACGACTCTGAAATATGCTTACACACCCTTAACAAAGATTACCTGATTATTGTTCATTACAAAGTCATTACAATTCAACGGCAAGTGTGTCGATGTTCTTATAACACATACAAAATGTCACAGAAATTCAGTTTTCATTTATATTGACATCTCTCTTGGGTTTTTCTGATTGAAACTAGCAAACCAGAACATCAATCTTAATTGTACAGATAACCACTTGCGGCTGATAAATTATCTGTAGACGCATCAAAAGCTTTGTTTAAACACAGACGCGACTGTCGTGGAATGCAGAAGTAGTTTATATGTTTGCACGTATGGTATACATGTGAAATCATGTACTAGTAAGTAAAAGAGAACACCCACGTTTCGTTTTATAATAATATTCCAATTTAGTTCATCAAGTGAAGGCCTGCACGGTCATTTTCGGTTTTTTTATTAATCATACGATTTACTCCTTTAGCAACAAGGCAGACTTTTCATTAAAATACTGTTAAAAAGCGATTTTCTTAAATATATTTTATAAGTGCATATACACAGTTTCAATGTTCTCTTTACCATTATTACTTTTCTTCAAAACAATATTCTGGAAACCAGCGTCTTTAACAATAATGTATGAAATTCGGCGTGCGCCTGCAAGTTCTTATAACGCAATGCTGGGCTACAGTTATCACCATAAACACTCAGTATTGGTATCCAGCAAATTGTTTGATGTAGCATATTGTGATATTCTTTCTCTTGTCAACACTGTCGTGATGGAACATATTCTTTCGCTTGTTATTATTGTCGAGGTAAAACATAATACCCCTTACGCTTGAAGCTAGGGATCACACATTTAAAATGTTTCTGCAATCAAGATTTCATCACAACATGGTATTCTCTTGGGTATTTATGTTTGAGACAATTTACATAAAATAAGAACCTCATATGTGTTGACGTCAAATAGATTTAGTATTCAGGTTTTGTAAGTACAAATGTTACTTTGAAGCGAATACAACGGGTTTGGAGAGTACTTTCACTCAATTCGACAAGATATCAATACGTGATCCCAGAATTGCGGTAATGCTCATTAAGCAAAAGCATATTTAGACAATTCAACGTATTTGGGTTATAATGTAAAGGGTGGGCAATGTGTAAGTGCAGATTAAGTTCTGGTTTTACGGCGAAGGTTGGGAAATACACTAATTCCTACTTTATTCATCGGGATCTGCCTCTAATGTCAGGCATATCGGATCATAAGCCTCAATACACATGGTCAAACGCATCAGTATGATACATTTCGAAAGGTTTATATTCAGTTTCATACAATAACGCTATAACAACACTGATAAAGAAACCTAAAACGTCCTATAAACAATTGATGACATGAAAGAATAAGCCGAATTCTTGAAGGAAAATGCTTTATTTTAGCCACATTTCTTTGTTAATAGTTTACGCTCAAAACATATTTTCACGTATCTTTCTTTTCGGGTCAGTAAATATTTCTTCTACAGCATCTCCAATTTAGTATGAAACACCATGTAGTGTTTGTTATACAATTTCATTTCAGAAAACACTGCAACCTATGTTTATTTTTCTTATTTTTGTAGTATACACCGTGTGTACCTCGTTCTACAAAAGGCATTTTCTAAAATAAAACCGTTGTTTAAACTTTTTGAAACAAAACTTATTCATTGTATAAAACTATATATGTACAAACTAGTATATAATTTTAAAGAAATTATATCATTGAGTTTCAAATCACGGTCTGTTAAATTAACCCTCTTAATTAATTGATAATGGGGCTGATAAACTAATAATCCACAACGTGGTTGTCACATTATATAATCAGTTGGGAGTCAATAAGGATTCTTTCAGCAAACATTGCACAGTTCCGCAAAACTTAAATCACATCTTTTTGTGTTTTTCTTTTATAAGTGTGAAAAGGTTTATCACAAATAGGAAGAACGCTTTTTTGTATTTACTAGGTCAGATTGTCACCTGACAAACAAAACTCTAATCCAAGATGGATTAAAAATTGACCATTTACTGTAATAATAAATAATTAATTTATTTAATAATATAATAAATGATTATGATTGCCAAATAAAACTATGTAAAATCTTTGAACGTTTATACTAGCAGTATGTACTCTTTACCGAACTCCATGTCATAGTTGATATTAGACGTATGTCATCAAACTATACACGGTAAACACTTATTTATTGGGTATGACTAAGGCTTGCATAGAACAACGATTTATTTATATAAATTTTTCAATTCTAACACAAACATATGCACTGGCAATCTTGCAATTTAAAATGCCACATTTGTCATTTTCTTTGTTTGTCATGAACATTTACTGACAAAAAGCCATTGAAATTCGCTTAATATATTGTTATATTATGACTAAATCTCTAAGCAATACATGTACCATTTTGATCGTCATAGCATTAATTCAACCAGTAGCCCGCCGTGAATATGAAATAACCGTTTGTTTACCATCGCCAAAATTCTACTACACTCATATCGACCTCAAGAAATAACTCGATCAAATCCACAGCATTTCTGTTCTTAGGACCACTAAGGGACTGCCGAAGGTTTAATGTGGTTTTGCTTTACCATATCATGTTATGAATAAGAACTTATAGGGCTATGTATTCTTAGTTTCTCTTCCTGCAATTTGCATTTTGGTCTCTAACTATTCACATAATTGAAACTACTTTGGAATAAATGCACACAATAATTTGTTATAAAATAATTCACATGAAGCTGCACAGGAAATTTTAGTATAAACCAAATATTTCGTACATGTATTGTTATCAACATAGCATGTAGGCAATGTCGACGTTTGTGTTTATTGTTGTTTGACATTCCTTTACCAGCGACTTTAACAATAAAAGCTCATACAACCATTCATTAGATACTTGTAATTGACAACTTTTGTCTTCAGAAATTATAAGAACATTAATATTATGACAATATATTGTAAAACCTCCCCCCATAAAACAGTCGGCACTACAAGAGACACACATAACAAATAAACATTGTGAACACGAATCATTCGTAGTTTTTGCAATTGTTAAGACAACTTTGTATGCACTCAACCACACACGGAACGACTGATAGAATGCCTTCATATCTTTATCTTAGCCAAATAATTGTTGCAATAAAATATTCAACGCATGCTTCAAGCTCCGGAACATGCAGATCAAATGTCCGGGCAAACCATATAGCATCAGTACGCACACTCATTTGGGTATATCTGTTGAAGACGATTTAACAATATCCACGTAGTTCTACATTGTTTGGGATATTAGCGTCTTCATTTTTGTTTCTAGGTTCATGCGTCATGGATTGTATATTGTTTGGTTTTGAAAAAAGAGTTCCGCCTTTTCACAAGATATCGTCAGTGGTGTGGCTTCTTTGTGATACTCTAGCACGAGAGTTCGTACTTTATTTCTCTTCTAATCAAATCCAATTACAGAGCATATGGAAGTAGAAACGGAAACGATAGCTGGAACATGTAGGTAAAACCTCTTGATCAATCGGACGTGTGTTATTTGAACATGTATATGAGATAAAATCATACATGGAAAAATAAGTCTACTAACATTATAGAAGAAGGTATTTGTGTTGTTTTATTTCTTTGGTCTTTTGGGACCATGGAATGTTGTTAACATGTCAATGGAGTGGCATTTTTCATTTCCATTGATGAAAGGCTTAAATTAAAGATAGTAGGTCTGTATCTTTATACCCTTATAATCGGTCACAAATCTTGCAATATGTTAAGTATAAAAAATAAATAAACATTGCAACAGAAATCGCAAAATTTTGTGACAAATAATGTGTTTTGGGACAAAAAGTAAAAACACAACAACAACAAAGCAAAATAATCTAACATAAAAACCCTTGCCGGAACCGGGAATTGAACCCGGGACATCTTGCACCCAAAGCGGATGCGTTACAACTGCACCACCGAGTCAACTAAGAATATCGATTGTAGTTAAGCTATTTAACTGTTTAGACGCAATGGGTCGAAACGTAAATAAACAAAGCCGAATTTGCGGGCCACACATTTTCAACAAATTCATTATTTCTGTCATATTTTTACATGCATGAATAACTATATTTGGCATTTTCTCATATTTACGGTAGTAGGTTTCACTGCTTAAATATGGTTAGAATGTAAGATGTAAACAATTCTGACCTAAAAGATACAGGCGTAGCATCTTTAAACCGAGGCTTTTATGTTCCCCACGCAAGCTATGCTTCTTTAGGACTTTCTCTTTTTCCCGCATAATTCTTCTAATGTCATACAATTAAAATATATTGCCTCATTATCTGACTGCCGTTAAATGCATGCTTGTGGTTAAACTGTGTAATCAGTATGATAAACGCTGTAGGTTTCGTGTTTATATTTCACACACATGCCATCGCCATTAAGAGTTGATGATGGAAACAAGTGATTTAGACTAAGATAACCCAACCAAACATATACATAATTGTAAATATAGCTCACCTTAAAGCTCTACCTAATTGTTATAATGTTATAACTATATTTACTTTATGCTTCCAGTTGAGTTTACGCCTTTCTTGAAATATCCAAATACTATCATAAAACTAATTTGAAAAAATCAACAACAGTAAGGGTAATTTAAGCAAAGCTACGCCCAAAAGGCCCTACGTCAAACCGTGTTTGGCGCATGACGCCTTTTGTAGATTGGGTTATAATGTGACACCAAAAGGATAATAAAACACCACATGGGTGCCAAGTTATTACAACCGTCTGCAGACTACGAGGCTACAAATCAGATAAAATTCAATTACAACAAAAGCAATATGCTCGTTTCTCTGGTTAATTTTAAAATAATCTCATTTAAATAAAACACATAATGTTAACCTTTTACAGAACTTTCTGGTAAATACATCATTCACCGACACAATGGTTTAAATGACCGAAATTGATAGGGTCTCTGGACAAAGTACTACCGTCTCCAAAATTATCTGGAAATTATAACAGTTCTATTGTTTGCAAGTGACGTTATGATATACTACATTTCAACTTGACCATTTTATGTAAAGTACAAACTGACTGTTATTAATTTAACACTCTTGTTTTCTTTTATATTCCTCAAGTTTCGATTTTAGTGTAAAAGAAATCAAATGACTCGATTATTTAGTTTTCATTTAGATTGGCATGTTTCTTGGGCACTTTAAGTTGAGGAAAACATACAACAACATCAACATAATGTATATGAAAAACCACTTGCAACCAATTAACTATCTGCAGATGCATTAAAAGCTTTAAAACAGTACATTTTTGTGTTATAAGGAATAGTTGGCACCCAGCATAGTTACATTATGCGTGGCCGAGTGTCTCGCTTTGTTATCTTATCTATAGAAACAGTGCTTAGGCGTAAAAAATGTTCTTTGTTTCCACTAACATCGCCAAAGAAATTAGGTACGGTCGGTCGGCATAACTTTTTTTTCTTATTAACTTTTTCTTTTCTTTTTTTTTCAAAGACAAATACTCATTTTTATATTGCAAACATGTTCATTTTTGTTATTTTACTTAAGCTGGTTAAAAAAGCAAGTTAAACACCATTATCTTGATGAATTGTCAACAAAGCTACAATTATTAAAAAAAAAATCAAAATAAGGTTTAATTAGGATTTTTTCTGAAATTGAGCTGAAAAATACTTTAGGGTCGGCATGAAAAATTAGGGTCGGTCGGGTTAGTGGAAACAAACAACTTTTTTTCTACGCCTTATTCTGAATGTCTTTTACCTTTATCGTGTGTTTCGTGCTGTTTTAAGTGTTTGTTTTAGTACGGGCCATTTTGTCATGCACCCTCTAAACTTGACCTGTCTACATTTGTTTCAACACCTCCTCAATTTCCATGAAAGCAGAGTTGGGCTATGGTTTATCCAGAAATAGTATCTATAAGAAACCTTCAAACAAATGATAAAATGTACGATGTTTGCAATATTCCTTCAATTGAAGAAACTGTCGCAGTAACACATGTTACAACTAACATCCCAATACACGGATCATTGGTGTCAAATGTTGCTTCAATCAAGATTTCATCACCGCGTGTCACTCCCTTGTGTATTTCTGTATGAGACAATTTTACATAAAAAAAGAACCTATTTCTGTTACGACAAAAATGTATAGTATCAAATGTCTTGCAAATGCATTGTTCGAAGTGGAAGAAACGGGATTTGAATGCACTATTTAACAATACAAGGTATTGTTTTTCGGTATAAGAAATGCAGAGAAGTGCATTAGGCAAAATCATTTTAAACACTTTAACAAAATTGGGTTGTCATAACAGGGAGATGTATAATTGCAGATAGAGATCTGGAACAAATGAAACTGCTTTGGAATAATTGTTCTGAGAAAAAGGGATTTGCTCGGAAAGCATAGCTTGCATGGGGGAATATAGCAACCTCTGTTTTATTCAGCTCTTTATAAATGGTTATGAAATATGCCACACCATTGACCCCTCCCCAACGCAAAATCGAATCCTTTTATCAAAACAAACAAACACAGACTCCTGGGCTCATATTCATAAAGAACCTAAGATAAAAATCTAAGACGAGTGAAATTTACTTAAGGTTTCCTGGTGTTTGTTGATTGGATTATTTGAATATATAAATTGAAGAGAAAACAATTTACGTAGACTTGTACAGAATGACTCTACAGCCTACCATACTCTTGTAAAAATGTGTAATGTCCTATTTTGTTGTAATTCAGTGCACAATGATTCAATCAACTTCAGATTTTCCCCAAATGTAGCCCCTGATCCCCAATGGCCCCAATAATACGAGGGCGTTACGAGTACGGGGCGAAGTCGTAAAGCCACGTGTAAGTCTATTATTTATGTAAACACGAAGAGTTCGCGTGTAAAAACTTTAGACAACATGCTAGTCTTAAAATGAATTAAATGTTGTATAATAAGTACAAATACAACATTTGGAACTGTATTCATGTATGAATAATCATTATGTTTAAACTACATCACCAGTGCTAAAACTACATATCCCAAGAAAACACTAAAGGTCGATGCTAGTTAAGAGCCAAATTGTTGTATTTCAGAACAATATGTGTACTTTAATATAGACTTGGTGATGCATCATGCTTGCATTATCTCATCGCTTGTGGTAACTGTCGCGGTAAAGCATCATTCCACTCACGCACCTAGCTTCGTATCATTTGTATCAACCATTGCAGTAATAGTAATAAACACTTCATCACTGTGTGCGACTCTCTAGGGTATTTCAGTTGGCGACGATTTAACATAAAACAAGAACCTAATATGTGTTACGGCTAAATTGTATTGCATAACGACTTCGCAAAATATATTGTTTGGATATATTCTTAATGTTTACAAACAGAATGGGATTACAATGAAATATTGCATAGTTTGAACATGATATCATCGAGTTTTGCAGAAATGTGCATTAAGCACATTAAGGCTTTTAAGCGCCACCACACATTTGAGTTATCATATAGATTCTACAGGGCGATGTGTGATCGCATATTAGGTTCTGGTTGTACGGGTTTAGGTTAGAAAATGCACATATCCATACATTATTCAAAGCAACTGCATTTGCCTGGAATATAAGGCATATCGAATCATTTGCTTCGGTGACATTTCCCCGTTAATTCAACAATTGAATATTAATTCCGCAATGAAGGTGACCAAGTATCGAACGAACTAATCAAATCAATTCAGTTTTGCATTAACTAATCAAAATATTTATCTTTAGAGAAATAAAAGCTGCCGTGCAAAAAAAAAAAGTCAAACGAATAGCAGAACGAATACCAGTAACTTACGTAAACATAAACAATGTGTTTGAAAATGCAAATGCACAATACTTGTCGCATACATATAAGTTTAATACTTATTTATAATAACAGTTATTTTTAGTAGTAAATCTATAATAATATAAAAGTATATTAAGAGTTTATTAAAAAAAACTGTAATAACAATAAAATAAAAGATAAAATAACCTTGCACTTGTTTTCCAGCATCTGTTTCGGCGCCAGTTTTACAGGAAGGTGTGTTTTGATAACCCGGGGAGATGGCATAGGATTGGCTAGGTCAATGCCAACCTCGTTCAGAACTTCGTCCTTGAACTCTAAAAATGGCGACCGGAAGTAGACAGGTTTCTGGGTCGCGTCACCGAAATTCCCTTCATTCGTAATTAGCCACGTGATTTCCTGCAGCCATGTTGTACCTGAAACAGACAACAACACAGAGACCATGTATAAGCTGCAGAGCTTTCTTCACAATTTTGAGGCCATATTTTCAATGTAAATGTTAATTGGCAGAATTATATTTTCCTACATTTTCGTTGATATTAAATACATTTCAAATATTTTATGTCATCAGTATTTTTCTCCAGCCAGTACGTATAGTTTGATAGGCCAATTTTGTTGCGCATGTTACCATGATATTGTATAATTTAACAATATGTATTTAAAATAAACTGTTTAAACTGATCATAAAACTATTTATCATTTTGCTCAATACTGATTTTTTTCATGTTGGTAAAGATCCATTATACATGTATCTTCTGCGAACCATTTTCAATGCTTTACATTTATTAATTAGGAGCGTGTTTCAAATCGTGTCTCTCATCTAAGTTACTCCAGACGACTTCCTGCTCTTTACGTGTAAGTTTTATATTACGGCTACACATCCAACCCTCCCTGACAAGACCATGCCGCATAGGCAGGGGTCTAATGGGTATTTTATGTTCAGTATACGAGGTTTATATGGAAATTCGTTTGATTTTAATGGCATCCTTATTGATTCCTGTACCGTAAACTACAAGGCAAACAAATGCTAAGAGTAGATGGAAATGTTATACAGGGCTTAGATCTAATATAAATTGAAGTAATGTTAAAAAATGTTGCAGACAACGCAGACAGCGTCAAGTTGAAGGGCACCATGACTAAATGACCTGTACATAAAACAAGCACAGTAATCACAACACCTAACAAAACAACAAGACGTAGCGATTGTTAAACTGACTGTTGTTTTTTTTTTCTATTTGATTTGTTTTTAAAAATGGTTCTTTGAACACTTGTTGAGTTACCAAGTTGGTGCGGTCAGTGATTTGAATTGGCGGTTTAAACCAGTTTCCCGCTATATCAAATATCACAATTAAATCCATAGACAGTTGCGTACAGTAGAATCATTTAGAAATCAAAGAGCCAGTTGTTATCATTTATCTAACATTAAGTAAAATGAATGTGAAATTAATTGCATTCGCATGAATTCGCAATTTCAGAAAACCGAATTAATAACTTGTAATTGCGCATGCATATAAATATGTATCACATCGAAGATTCAAGTTGTTCAAACATCCAACTTATTATGAGGACGCATGGAAAGTAACACAAATGATGATAGACAAAGAAAACTGAGTTGTTTTTTTGTCAACGCTTACATTTTGTTTTCAAACTAGTTAGTACATACGTTTGATATAAAAACATACTATACCAGTATATATGACAAACATCAACACTTACATATTACAAATGAAACATGACGAAATGTCGATTTTAAGTTGGTAAGAGTTAAGATGAGAGTCATCACTACTGAATGTCCCCTTTTTGTAGATTGTAATGTTTATGTTTAAAATGACATTATAGAACACATCTTGACATATGCAGGCATATACATGCAAACTAACACTGCCTCTCTAAATGGGTCAGATTTGGTAATTGAATGTATACTTAAGGTAAGACCTTTGTAACGGATGCACAGATTTGCAGCTAGGAAAAAGTTTAAAAAACTTTATTTTATTGAAACATATGCCATTTACAGACGATCCACCGCACCGCTTTTCACAACCAGATTAAAATTTTCATTATATTCATATTAAAAGGAGATAATAAGGTATAAAATTATTTCCCTTTAATTTTAATTTAAGCAAATAAAGGTAACTTGCATTTTAAAATAATGTTTTATGGTTGAAAGGTAAAAACATAATATATATCACATTTTAATGAAAAAAATATTGTTTATATTTTGATAAAAAATACAATTCTGTACCCTTCATAGTCCATTACAAAGGTCTTACCTTAAATCTAGGAATGTTTGCCTCTGTATTTATGCTTTCTATTTTTTAACAATTACGTTTTTGAACAGGCACAACAACATTCATGTATACTTTTTGTTTTTACTTATTTTGAGTAATGTGTTGCGTTAATTGCTTTTGCGTACATGCCTTTGGGCGACATTATTTACCCTTGTGTCTGCAAACACATCGACTGAATAATATACATAATTAAGGGCTGTCTTGATATTGAAAAAACTACGGCCTCCCAGCAAAACCAAAACAACATTTAAGGTCCGTTTATACACAGCGCGACCGCGAACGCGAACGCGAACGCGGTTTTTCGTCCTGGAATAGTTTAGTTATTTGTAGAAGAACCGTTCAAATAGAGTGCGAACGCGAACGCGAACATTTTTTTGTTCGCGCGAACGACCGCCTTGATTGCCCCC
>Ga0224511_10002902_pt1 | contig 11949 bp, 5 predicted proteins | sample SF_May12_sed_USG_2_FD_169988 | JGI IMG/M metagenome (GOLD analysis project Ga0224511, IMG submission 169988) | Sediment microbial communities from San Francisco Bay, California, United States - SF_May12_sed_USGS_8_1 | ecosystem: Environmental > Aquatic > Marine > Sediment | place: USA... | reverse complement strand
CTTATACGAGGTGCTATTACCTTATATGGGGTGATATTGCCTTATACGGGGTGCTATTACCTTATACGAGGTGGTATTACCTTATACAACATGGTATTACCTTATACGGGGTGATATTACCTTATATGGGGTGATCTTGCCTTATACGGGGTGATATTACCTTATATGGGGTGATCTTGCCTTATATTGGGTGATATTGCCTTATACGGGGTGATATTACCTTATACGAGGTGGTATTACCTTATACGACATGATATTGCCTTATACGGGGGGAAATTACCTTATACTGGGTGATATTACCTTATACGGGGCGGTATTGCTTTATATGGGGTGATATTGCCTTATATGGGTGATAAAACCTTATATGGGATAGGGTGGCAGTCACATCATATCTCCTTTACCTTCCCAGTCTTAACTCAAATGATTATCCTTTGCTAATGCTAATGATAGTTCTGTGCTCTAGTGTGCTTTCCATTAAGCACAGTGTGCTATCCATTAAGCAGTGTGTTTTCCATTAGGCCAGCGCATTACCCTTTGTTGAGTGTTGCAATATAAACCCAAGGAATACGTGACTAGACAAGGTGGGAGGCAGTCCAGAGATTTCTTGCCCTAAGCTGAGTGTGGTATCCACTAACTCCAGTGTGGTATCCACGAAGCACGGTGTGGTATCCACTAAGCACAGTATGTCATCCTCTAAGTACAGTGTGGTATCGACTAAATCCAGTGTGTTATCCACTAAGCCCAGTGCCGTATCTCCTAAGCCCAGTATGCTGTCCTCTAAGTCTAGTGTGCTATCCCTTAAGGCCAGTGTGCTATTCCATTGCATGGTTTCGTTCTTTCTATATTTGTTTGATGTACACGCAGGTAGGCTGGGAAGTTTTCTGCAGACGTTTTCCTTTTATACCAACGGATGCAAACTTCTTTCCTCTGAGAAAGCTAAGGGATCACTGCACTGTGTGCACGGAATACGATTTCTCAGCATGACCTGGGTTATTCTTGGCCATACTCTGGCCTTCGCCATACCATATGCCAGTAAGTGATCAGATTACATATTTGATTCCGCCTACAGTCTTGTTAGGCATGTGTGCAGACACAGCAACCTACAGTCTTATTAGGCATATGTGCAAACACAGCATTATTAGGCATGTGCAGACACAGCAAATGTGGCACTTGCGTGTTAGCTTAAAAGAAGCTCCATCATTAGTAGAGAGTTTGCGGAGTTGCGTACCCTGCTACAGAACGGGAATTTTAGCGATTCCACCCATTAACGTATAATGACTCGTTCAGTGAGCCGTCGCTTACTCAGTGAAAACATTGCTCACTTAGGACTGGTATTACAGAGTAAATGCAGACAAAATTCTTTCCAAATTTTCCTTTTTATAGTTCAATCCAATACGTCTGCCGACCCAAAGTGAACAATGTTTCCACTGAGTGAGCGAATCGCTTGCTGAGTCATTATATGTCAGTAGGTGGAATCGATAAAACTCCGGTTCCGTAGCAGGGGAATGCAACTCTGTTAGCTCTCTCGTGATTCAGTACACCATCTGGGGGCAAATGTATGGATATGTCTACGGCAGACATATTTGATTGAACTAAAAGGAGGTATCATCATACGAAATTTAGAAGAAATTGAACCCGGGTCACCTGGTTCAAAGCCGAATGTGCTACCTACTAAGCCACCTGTTCTCATAACTCACACTTACCTTGCAGGTAATATGGACTCCGTTTTACCATGGATGAAGCGGTGGACATTCCAGGTCATCATGAACGCTACAGTGTCCGTGGATTCTTTTTTTGTTATGTCTGGCCTATTGACTATCTACCTCTTCCTCAAAGAGTTTGAACGGAAAGACATAACATGGTCTAAGTTCTTGGCGTCCGTGCCTGTGATGTACCTGCATAGGTACCTAAGGTCAGTAATAACAGCTAATCATCGTCTGTGCATGGGTAGCAAGCACCATGAAGCCGCTGGCTTGTTTCCAGGATGTTTTGTGTTGAGACCAATAGAGAAGGTTACTCAATGGAATGGGGGACATTTATTTAACATCGCGAGATGAATCCGATAAGGCTGAACAGTGGCATCGGAATTTAACCATAAACCTGATTCTAAGTTCAATGAGCCAAGACTCTACCACGAGGGACCTGATGCTGACATTCTCACAGCTGTGCGTGACAGCACACTTCCTCAGCGATTGAGTTGTGGTTAAACTCTCCATTTTAGACTTACTCCTGCCTATGGGTTCATGATTTTCTTCTACACATATGTGAGTTATTTCACATATGAAGGACCACTGCGACCCACCTCACCTTATCAGGACCAAGGGTGTCTCAACAATTCATGGGCAGCCTTGCTCTACCTAAGTAACATCTATGATCCTAGTCATATGGTAAATATTGTCCCTCTCTTCTGCCGCCATAAGCTACCCGTCTCTTCCTTGTCTCCACTCGCCTACGCTACACGATCGCGGCTGACCCCAAAAATCATTTAGGCAGCTTGTGCAAGTGGTATGATGGCAACCAAAGATTTGTCTCAGAAGTCCCCCAAATGGCAATTTACTAGAGCACTCTGGGATACCAGAATAGCTCAATGACTGGGGCACTATGGGATACCGGGATACCGCAGTGGGTAGTAGTAGGCACCCACTCATTACTGAGTATGGGGTTATCTGGCAAGCCAGATAACAGCTAGGAATGTGGGGAATTTATAGTGCGAGATGGCTTGCCCGGGCCAACTCGCACTCTACCAGGGCACCCGCCAATCTAATGCCTGCTTCAGATGGCCAAATTTGAAGGTGCACCTTTCAGCACGCCTTGGCTCGCGCTAGAACATTGCCTTTGATCTCAGCACGCCGTGGCAACATAAAAGGCGGTGTCTTAGCGCGAGCCAGGGTGGATAGAACGGTACCGGTGCCATGCTATTCGGCCTGGCTCGCGCTAGGAATGGTGTTTTAATGGAATCGGTATCAATTTGAAAAAGGGAAAAGACAACTCCCTATAAAAATGTTTCAGATTTTTTATTTTTTATGCGGAGTTGTCCTTTCCTGCTGGTTGATGTAGCGGGTCCACTTTAGCTTCATTAAAGAGCGAGCTTCGTCTGGTGGACACACCGCCTTTGAAGTTGAGCACGCCGTGCTAAAAGCGCACCTTCAGATTCGGCTGTTTGAAGCAGGCATAAGCCATTTCTTCACTATGACTAGATATGTGATAGTATCTATATTTGTAGTGCGCTGGATGGGGGTGGTATCTTTCTAATGACTTTCAGTTTTTCATCATCGCACCTTTCTTAGCAATTTGGATGTACAGGTGAGCATAACAAATTTGTCTTCTGCCTCTCAGTTTCCTGTTCCATAACCACAGTGATAGAAAACGGCTGCCCAGCCCCGAGATAAAGCACTCTATCTTTCTTTGCGCCGGGCAACCGGTTCGTATCATTGCGGGTCAGACATAGTCTTTATGACCGAATGCCCTTCCTGCCATCAACTCTCTCTCATCATTAAGGCATGGGACAGGCACTGGTATGTGCTGGCTTCCTTTCCCCAGGTCTCCCAGCCAAAGCAACCGAGCTTTATCCTCTCCCAAATGAAACCGTTCTAAACTGTGTTAAACTGAATGCTACCTTATCTGACCTGTCTACCCTCTACCCCCCCCCACCGCTATCCTTAACTGACAGGGTAGCAAGCTATTTATACTGGAACCAGAATTGGGTGTGATTGTCCCTCACTCATTAGCCAATCTACCAGTTTTTTTTCTTGTATTCAGTGTTATAGCGAACCTGCCGAATTAGGTACTGGCTTTTTTATTGGTTATGCCTTCGAATGGAGAAACACAAGTAGGTCAGTTTGAATGCACCGCCCTTAATGAGTCAAGTCAGGATACTCACAACATTATATTATCCATTCCGCCTTAGTTTAACCGTGTAGATGTCACATTTCCCTATTTTGTTTCAGGTCTCCCAAGTTTGGTGTAGTGCTGTCCGGAGTTCTTGTCCTGATAAGCTGCATTATCGCGACGGTCATCAACGTCTGGAAAGACTTTGGCGTGGGAATAATGGGAGGGCCCAGAGATCCTCGCCATCCTTCACCGTGAGTAAATGTTCACCTGATACGTGTGTGATCAGTTATGGCCGCTTCAAATGGTCTAGCCTAGTGGTGCACCTTTTGGCGCCCATCTCGGCGCCCCTCTTGGCGCACCGTGCTGAACTTAGGGGGTGTCTCCACCCTAATTGGAGTCGGACGATTTTCATTGGCCGCATTGTTACAGTGGAACTAAGCCAATGAATGTGTGCGTGCGAACTAAGCAAACCACCAGCCTCATTCTTTAACTTTTTTCGGATGATTGTCTTTGCCTTATTCCTCCTCGGATGAAGCGATGGCTTAGTATATAGTGTACAACGCCTTCAACCAATGGTCTCTGGGCTCTTTTCAAGCCCCTTGATCCCTGCAAGAGATGAGAAAGGTGTGTGAGGCTACTCTTTATCTATTTGGAGTTTGACTCGGGCACTTGGCCGTCCTATTTAATGGATCTCCTAAACCTGAGGCTTGTTGGAGCGGCAGGAGCAAAGATAAATATGAGGAGCTCATGCTCACTACGGCTGCCCGCCGTGACCCGAATTTGAACCCAGGTTCGCACTGTTGCCAGCTCAGCACTTTTACCACTGAGCTTCCCTAGTCAATAGCTTTATGGATAGCGTACAGGACTCCGGACCCGGGGTCTCTGGTTCAATTCCCAGTTCGGGCAAAACACTCTCATCAGTTTCGGATCTCGATGTTTTTTGATGGAGGTCTACCCATAAAGTTACGTTTTCTGTGGAGCGCACCTGTGCAACCAGGTAGTCTCCTAATGACTTACTCTTAGCTTTTGCTGTGATCGTGGTCTTGTTATATGTGTTTACTCTCCGCTAAACCCCCTGAAACTAAGTGCCGATTTCCCTGACATCTGTTTTGGGTGAAGCAATGGCTTGGTAGAAGGCGTGCTCAGCCTTGAACCTGTGTTACCTAGTTTGACTCCCAGTTCAGGCAAAAGCTTTGTTTTTCGCAACACTCTCATCTGTTTCGAATCTCAGTATTAAATGAAGGAATTCCACCCATAGAGTTACTTTCCCCAGTGACATGTAACTGGCTTTTTCTATGGGGCACGTGGGTGCATGCAGAGAATCTCCTAATGACTCACCCTGGTCACTCAGTAGGCAAATTTCTGCACCTCTCCCGGCAGCTGTTTCATCATGGAGACGGAAAATTATGTATTTTTCTCACTAGGGAATGAATATGTGGCTAAGAACCGGCCGTCTACGGTAGCGTTCATAGGCATTTAAACTTTTATGGCGACCCATGCTCTAACATTGAGCTATCTCATTATCCTTGTGTACATGGTTATCCATTATTTATGTATGATACTGTAACTGCAGACCCTTACCTTTTCACTGGCGCGCATCGACCCCCATCAACCACACAATACTAGTGAGTAGTTCTTCTTGGCTGTTGAGCAACAGTGGAGAGTCTTGGTAGGGTTGAATCTTAACTATGTCAACATTGCGTGAACAATTAAAAACATCTAATGCATACCCATAGGCTAACACTTTTGTTGGAGCTATCAACAGTGAAATCATCTGTCCAGAATCTGAGGAAAAATAAGATAGGGTGATCTTCAGTTACATGGCTAGCATCACCAAGCTATCAGCTTGTTTCCGGAATGTTCGATGGTACTGTGGCTGGCCGAGTGGTTAGAGCGCTCTACACTGGTGCTGAATGTGCCGGGTTCAAAACACAGCTTGAGCAAGGGATAATAACTCTCTCTGTTCACCCAGCAGAAAGAGGGTACCTGATTTCAGAGCTGGGAAGGTGAAGGCGGTGAGGAAGAGAAGTGGCGCCCTACCTCAGTTACGCCATTGTCGGGACAAGTTGGCTCTTGAACAGTCACTTCCCCGACTGCCATTGATGGCTATAGGATCTCTTGTGGATCATCTTAAAAACAAGGCCCTGCCCTATTTATGTTTACCAAGGGAACTCAAATAAGAGTGACCTAACCTAAGTCTCTCCCTGGCTGATTACACACACTTGGAGAGGAGGCGTATGTTTCCAAGTTGCCACAAGTTCATTCAGCGCGCTCGAGGAATACAAAGCAATACAGATTCTTCTGCCCTCAGGTCCCCCGACAACAACATGGGTCTAAACAATGACATATGTGACATATGTCATTGGTCCAAAAAAAGCCCCCCCCTGAACTAGTAAACCCCACCACCACCAACCCTAACCGAGCTTAATTCACCAACCCATGTTTGTTATTTCAGCACACCAGGGAACTATATGAATGATATGTACTTTCCACCATGGACTCGGTATCAATCGTTTGGAGTAGGTGTTCTCTACGGATGGGTACTGTGGAAGTGTAAAGGCCAACTTCCTGTTTCCAAGGTAGGAGTTTAAACCTGGCCAACCTAAGCTTGTTGGGTTAATCTGATGGCAGCCTCTGGGTATAATTTGAGAGGATCGAGAACGAGCGGAATGGTTAGAGCCCTTGGCTCAAGATAAAAAGATACTGAGTTCAAGTCCTAGCCATGCTGACTGCCCGCTGTGAGAATGAGCCTCTCACATAATTACTAGCTCCTACAGCTACAATAAGCCTCAGGCTTAGGAGGTCCATTAAATGGGCCGACCACAGTGTCACTGTAAAACAATAAATAAGGCATAAATACAAAACTTCGCCCTCAGTTCATAGGTATAAGTATGTGTACTGAGGATCATAGGTATAGTTAGTATGTGTACTGAGGATCATAGGCATAGTTAGTATGTGTACTGAGGATCATAGGCATAGTTAGTATGTGTATTGAGGATCATAGGTATAGTTAGTATGTGTATTGAGGATCATAGGTATAGTTAGTATGTGTACTGAGGATCATAGGTATGTTAGGTATAGGTATATAGGTATAGTTAGTATGTGTACTTGGGACTGTTATTGAGTCCAGATCGGGTCTCAGTGTTATAGGGGGTTAAGTACATAGAAAGTTTGCGGAGTTGTGCTCCCATAAAACGGAAAATGACCCTGAATTGACATCATTGGCGTGCAAATGCAGATGAATTACCATCAGTTCGTACGGAATTTTGTACGATGATATTAATACGTTTTCCTCTTCCACAGTTTGTTGGTAATCACTGATGTTTAAACTAATACACCACACATATTTATACACATTTGTGCCTATATTATGCTCTGAATCACCAGTAATGCCGATCCGAAGTGAACGAACTGCTCGCCAAGCGAGTCATTATACGTTAGCAGGTGGAATCGCTAGAATTCAGATTCCGTAGCGGGGGAAACACAACTCCGCAACCTCTCTAATATGATGACCGAGTGTGTTATTTTAGAGAAACCCAATATGTGTTTTCGGACTACCTAACCTTTGTTGTGGGTTGCCCTGTCAATAATTCGATGCATCTTCAATGCGCCATCATGCACAAGCACGTATGTTGGAGTTTTCTGCTCGTTCGAATCAGCCACTCGAATGCATTATTTAAAGAAGAGGCCACACTCAGCGCAAATTATACCAAAAATATATTAAGTCACTAATTACAACGCATTGGACTATTGGAGTTTTTATCTAGTGGCAAACATGAATCGTCCCCTTAGTAATATTTTATTCTATTCGGCTAATACTCGCGCCGCTCACAACTCATAGTACTTCTGCACTCAACGCTCGAAAGCTACATTAGGTTGTTCGAAAAAGCGTATTAACTTGGTGCTTATGTTTTACTACCCATCACTGCGTTGTAGGTTGTTAACCTTCTCTTATGGATAGCTTCAGCGTCACTGTGTCTTCTGGTGTTATACGGGCCATATGACGTAGAAACCCTAGGCCATACAGCATCTAAAGGAGAAGCTGCATTCTATAATGGGTGGAGTAGAACAGCATGGTCTCTTGGCTTGGGTTACGTCATCATTGCCTGCTGTACTGGAAGAGGAGGTAGGGCAATAGTGTTCACTGCCTGGGAAACACTCAGTCAAAGATTCAGTCAGTTACTCTCTGCATATCTTTGAAACTGGCCAGGATACCTGCAGGGCACCTGCATATCCCTGAAACTGGCCAGGATACCTGCAGGGCACCTGCATATCCCTGAAACTGACCAGGATACCTGCAGGGCGCCTGCATATCCTTGACACTGGCCAGGGTATGACAGAAGTTGTGCCCAGTGATATTTGTTCTTGTCAGTATTTTTTCCACACGAATGGAGGATTTCCATTCTGGCCATGAGATAAGGACAGAACCCGCATATGGTATGTTTGTATTCACATGTGGTTAGTCTACCATCCTGAAAACCAAGGCGTAAAAACTGAAGTTGTCTCCTCCCATTTTCATTCTCGTTCTTTTCCCTGTTGAATAGGGGGAAGACAAGTCCATTTGTATGCCCATGAGGCTATGGCTCCGGTCCTGTCGGAGAAATGATCCGCACTACAAACCTGTTTTTCTCGTATGGCACTTTCACTGTTACGGTGAAGCCGGCGGCTTAGATATTTGTTTCCACACCAATTACGGCTTAGCATGGAGCACCACGAGCCTGTCTGTATCAGCGCTCCAGCTTATAGTGAGACCTGATTTTATGTTGTACTAGGATCAGTGTGACGCCCTCCGAGGCGCGCCATGACCGGGATTGGTACCCAGGTTCTCTCAGTTGCGAGTCCAATGCTTACCACTGCATGGGCTATCTCGGTGTCCACTACAAACCTTGGCCTACAGTAACACACTGTCACTGTAATATGGGTATCCATACTCCATCTGAACAGGGAGGGCAAGCGGGAGTCAATGTTATATTTAGAATAATGATTAATAATTCTGTAAAGTTAATGTTGACTCACTGAGGAATGCCTGAAGGCTTGGTGCCGCCCGCGTACTTTACATTAATTCCCGTCCCATTGGTGGGTGAGACTATGGCTAGGGTAAGGCAGTACTAAAAGGTCAAAACGATCTTCTAGTGTTATTGGAAAAAAAGGAAAACAGTATCGATATTTATAAGGTATGCATTTATTCAGTTCTTTCTTGGACAAGCTAAAGTCCATTGGGTATAGCCCTGCCGCTAATCCGATGCACCGCGCACGCCACATTGCCCAAACATACAGGTTTGAGTTATCCATTTGCTCAAACGTATTTAGGGCGAGGCGACTCGGGGCTAATTGTGCGATAGCGAGAAAAATACGTTGATTTGCTGTTGCGTTTGTTCAGACAGACAGACTGCCGCTTTTTATTTAGTTACAAAAACCAATTTTCCTGTTGACACTATTCCAGTCTATTTGTCGATAGACGATAGAGCCTTCTTTTAATAAAGATAGAGCCTTCTTTTACCGCGCACACAAGGGCTATACATTAGCTAGTACGGAAAAAATGCGTAATGCCAGCTCATTACCATTCCTTGTCATCAAAAACTAAATTTTGAATGGGTATTTTCAAGAAAAATGTATATTTTTAAAATGGAAAACTGTATAAGTTCAGAATTCATAAACCGGTATAAAATATAGCTTTTTATCGCATCCCTAATCATGCTTTTAGCACACTGCTCTACTACCCCATCACTACTATTAACTACCAACCCTCCTAACTAGCAGGAAGTCTCCTACTGACTCCGCCCATGTAGCGTTGAATCCGATAAACCCAGCAAGCCAATTTCTGCACCACTCCTAACAGCTATTCTCTCATGGAGGCATGAAAATACTTGCCTCGTGTATGTAAGATGAGTAAATGCATTGTATCTTGTAGGCTGGGTCAATGAGTTTCTCTCATGGGGAGGTTTTATTCCCCTGAGCAGAATGACATACTGCGCCTACCTAGTCCATCCTGTCATTATCTACATCACCCAACAATCCTCAAGGTCACTTACTGCCTGGACTGATCTCGTCAATGTAAGTATGGTTTACTTAGGTAAGTACGCTTCACTTAGGTAAGTTCAGTTCACTTAGGTAAGTAACTCTGGTACTTAGCACGGCCCCATTCATATGATGCCATAGACAATGTTATTCCATGTATAAATGTTTTCTATTGTAGATCCAATTCTTCACTGCGTATTTGATGCTGTCGTACGCTGTCGCCTTTCTGTTCTCGCTAATGTTTGAGGCTCCATTTATGGTTTTGGACAGGAAATATTTTACAGGTAAACTGAATCGTTTGATGAGTTAATGTCCATTTCACTTCGTTGTCGTATGAACAATATGATTATATATTATAAATAATATATGATTTCCTTTATATTCAGGTGCAATACTATATCACCTTTGCCAATAACTAAATAAGGAGCTATAATATATATTGTGATCTACCCCGAACAAAAAAAGGTATCCAGAATTTTTCTAGGAAATTTTTAGAATTCTATTTTATTATTTTTAATTCTTACCGTTGTTGATTTAAGAGAACCTTTCTCTATATTATTTTATTTTAGGCAATAAAAAAATTAAAAAATTCGCAGCATATTGGGGTTTTTATCCTCCTGTTTCTCGTATGACCTCTGCGCTGTCATGGTGAATGCTGCCGGGTCATGGTGAATGATGTTGGGTCATGGTGAATGCTGCCGGGTCATGGTGAATGCTGCCGGGTCATGGTGAATGCTGCCGGGTCATGAAGAATGCTGCCGGGGTCATGGAGAACGCTGCCGGGTCATGGTGAATACTGCCGGGTCATGGAGAATGCTGCCGGGGTCATGGTGAACGCTGCCGGGGTCATGGTGAATGCTGCTGGGTCATGGTGAATGCTGCCGGGTTATGGTGAACGCTGCCGGGGTATGGTGAATGTTCTTGGGTGATGGATGTTCCTGGGTTAGATACTTGTTTTGCCACCAATCAAGGCATAGGGAGCACTCTCGGCAGTCCGCCTCGTAGTGAGACTCGTTTTCGTTTTGAGCGAAGATTAAAATAAGCAGTCCATACAACGACAGCCTGCGATGAACGGGTTATGAACCCAGCTGTTAATGTTGTATGCCCTGTGCTCTACCACTAAGCTATCCTGCTATCCCTCTCCCAGAAGGATTTGCTGCATGTTGGTTCAGGGTGCAAGAAGCTTACTCCTTTGCATAAAACTCTATGCATGGGGTGAAGCGATAGCTTAGTGAATAGTGTACTGGACCTTGGACCCAGGGTACCTGGCTCCATTGGCAACACCCTTTTCCATTTCGGATTTCGCCGTTATAAAATGTTACATAAGTTAGGAGGCCGTCCCATAAAGTAACCTTCTCTATGGGTACGCAGGAGTAAACACAAAATCTCCCAATGATGCACCCTGAATCAGACCCGGTAGGCCAATTTCTGCATCGCGCCCGACAGCTTTTTTGTCATGGAGAAAGGAAAAAGACATACTAAGATTTCTATGTGCATGGAATGTTACTTCATTTCATAATCTGATATGAACCAATTGGTCATTGATTAACTATATCTATTTTCTCAAGAAGCTATCCACAACTAGCGAACCAAACACAGAAGACTCAGCGATGAAAAGAGCTGACATCTCAACTGCTGACTTATTCAGCAAGTATTTCAATATAATAATAATTACTATTGGTGTTATATTACAGAAAGCATTAAACATTAGGATAGCTCAATGATTAATTATTGGCGGATTGGCAATCTCATTATATATGGATAAACCGCATGGACCATCTGAGCCTCCGAGTCTTGGCCATTTTGAGTTCCCTCCGGAAGTCTGGAGCCCCTCAAGTAATTTTCTGCTCCTACCATACAGCAAGCCTCAGGCTTAGGAGATCTGTCCGACAGGATGACCAAATGCCTGATGATCCAACTCTAGGATTAAGATGTTCGGTTTCTATGCTCATGCTGGGGGTCACTTGTGTGTAGGCACTCACTCATTACTGAGTAAGGGGGTTATCTGGCCAGCCAGATAACAGCTGGGTACGTGGAGAGTTTATAGTGTGAGGTGGCTTGCCCGAGCCAACTCACACTCTACCAGGACACCAGCTACAA
>Ga0224511_10002901_pt1 | contig 11949 bp, 5 predicted proteins | sample SF_May12_sed_USG_2_FD_169988 | JGI IMG/M metagenome (GOLD analysis project Ga0224511, IMG submission 169988) | Sediment microbial communities from San Francisco Bay, California, United States - SF_May12_sed_USGS_8_1 | ecosystem: Environmental > Aquatic > Marine > Sediment | place: USA... | reverse complement strand
AGGCAGAGATTTAAGTATCAACGCGTGACGTAATCGCTGTGAAGAGATTGAGGAGGAGCAGTGCTTTTAAGATGCCTGTTGCCATTTTATGGCGAGTACCATCATCGGACACCCATGCCTTTTACTACACTCACGCTACGTATGAATGAAGTGCTAACGTAATGGATACGACGTGGGTATCCGACGATGGGCGAGTACATACAATGGGAACGAGAATGTCCTCAGGAAGCATATCCTGCATGGGAACAAAGCAGCCTCTGTTTTATTGATTTTGTTTATCAAGCGTACTGAAAGATGCCACACCTGACGCCCTCTCGAACATGAGCGGAGCTCTATTTTCAATGTAAACACTATATAATCATATATATTATAGGACCAGATGAATATTGACACAACGATGTAGTACGAGTCGATATTATACAGCCGCCGCACAAGAACTAAACACCAGCTGTAGTAAGTTAAATTAAAAAGGGAAATCTAGGTATTATGCAACATTTATTGTAGGAGGAAAAAGCCTTGAAAAAGCATTTAATACATACCTATTTTGTAAGCCATGGCTGTCTGGCATTCACGCACGCATGTGTCACACTGTGCCATTTGGTCAGATTGTGTTGTCAACATTGTTATCATTCAATTATAAGCCTTTTACGCAAGAACATTTGTTATTTGACTGCCCGTCGTCATATAATCTAATCAATGCGAACTGCGCGATATTGCTATTTCAAGTATTATTCATCTTATCTATATAACCTTAAGAAACCAGTCTCGATGCATCGAGGACGGAGGTATTTTCAATATATACACATGTACATGTTCAGCTGTATGAGATAAAATAATATCACATAGTTTAAGTTTTGCCGTTAAACGACATTCTCTAAAGTGTGATATTCTGCTTAGTTATACGTGTTGATTTTTATGTTTAAAAAGTACTTTGATTCTGACATGACTAGTGGATTTATCCAAGACGGGGCATAATGTTTGGCTCGAAGATGATTTTCGCATTCTTCATCGTTGTTTCTTACGCTGGTACACATACGTTTCATTTTTAAAATAATGAAAGTAAAATTTACATCACAGTCATATTTTATATGCTGATCAATTTTTGCTTATTATAGGTTATGCTTCTCAGACTAACTACATTAATTTCGTAAAAGTTGAACTCAGTTTCCGTCTTTACAATCGCTGTCATAACTTCTAATGGATGTGATTGTCACACAAACAGAGGTAATATCTACTTGAGTTTCATATAGTTTAGGATCTTTGCATCCATGAATTACAAACATATACATGTATTACTTACGGAAACAACTACTAATCATTACACTCGAATTATTAAATACACATTTTATCTGTACATAACTGTAACATAAAAAAGACACGCACTATTACTTGTATTTCAAATGTGTTGGTACTTTAAAGGTATTGTAACGTAAGCATTACAAGTCAGTCAGTGATCCTTTTCAGGATGTCAGCATGGCCGTTGTGTATGTTCAGTCGGAAGTCCACACTGTGTCTGTGATCGAGGATACATGGGAAATACATGTGATGGTAGGGTGATCTTTTTATTGTTTGAGTTACACGTAATATGTTTTACAGAGTACTTTAAATACTGTTTGGTGAGGAAAAACATGTACGCGCTTTGTTAACAATACATCACATGTTTTAACAAAAGACGTTTCATGTAATTATCTATTACTATATATTTTTTATGTTTATCATATAGTTCGCACCGCAGCAACATCAACAAAACGGACAACGAAAACATCCACAGAGCAAAGCACACCTTTAACTACAATGCCAACTACTACGCCAGAAACAGTACCAAAGACAACACCTGTAACAATAGCAGTAACAACGCCCGCAATTGTGCATGTAACAGGAACAACGTCATTTCAATCGTCAGCGGCACACACCACAGCGTTGCCAACAAATCATGTTGAACATATACCTAGGAGCAGTTATCCTTCATCTGAAGAAAACGTCACACATGAAAGTATGCCATTTTATGTCGTTATACTAGTCAGTGTAATAACATAAGGATATTTAAAAAAAAATGTAAAAAACGTTTTTTTGAAATACTTTTGTTTTACCACACATTTCTGACATAACAAACTAGCTAACCCAGAACAATGTTTATTTCAGGTGAGGGCGTGCTCCCGGTTGGTGCTATTGTTGGAGCGTCTGTCGGCGGAGTGGCCGTGCTGCTTGGTGTTGTTCTGTTTATAGTTTGTATAAGGTATATACTTATTTGGTTGGTTTTATTTTTATACTGGCCATTGACCAGCCTTACTTGTCCAGTGTGAGTGGCAAATAGTACGTTTTACTTTGGCGGTGTTTAAATGGGATTTTGATTATGATGAAATATTATTTGATACAAAACATTTGATTTATCCGAGTTTGTAACTTTGTAAAATATTTTCAGAAAGCGCCTTAGAAGACATCAACCCTCAAAGAGAACAGACAGTAGCCGTTTCTATAACAATGCTGCTTATGAAACTGCAGTTCCACGTGGTGATGGTAGAGTGACAGTAGGCCGTGGTCATCTAGCTGTTTCAACATATGAAACTAATGGCAGGAGCCACAATAATGAGCCTCTGAATAGACCAGCAATGACAGAATACGTGAATTGCATGATATAACCAACACTTGTCAGAGTGTCTGGTGACGAAAAGACAAACAAAGATACTGCAAGACAATGAAATAACTGCAAACATATTTTTCTTCAGAGACTCATGTAGTAAAATGCCGAATGTCTTAATATAAATAATATAATGTCTGGAAGGGTGTGTCACAGACTTGAATAATGTTTCAAGCAAGAAAGTCATGTATAAAATGTATTAAAGTTTTATGACTTTGCATTTTACAGTCGTAAAGTCAGAAACGTCTTTCATAAATATATGTTCTAACCGATCGTACTAATAATTAAATCTAAAAGACAAGACCTTAACATACATGTTAACAAGGACACCTTTGACAACATGTTTTATTTAATCAGCATGTAAACATTTTATCAGAAAAACAACACTTGTTTTATTCTGTCGACCAATTCTTTACTACATGAAAATAAACACTAAGCGAACTATTCAGCATCGTACATTTTACAATTGTTTAGTACATGCAAACAGCTATGTGCAATCGGCACTGTTAACGCTGATGCATGGATCCTTTGCTTAACATACTCCCTATAATATGTTCATTCAACAAGTTATTGCAGTACGAATTTCATCACAAGGTAGTTGCTAACAATAGAACACATGGCGATGTTTGTGGTTTAATCTATTGATATTCGAATTAATAGTCAATGTTTACAACATTCTTTCTTTAAATATATCTTTAATTTATATTATGAAAGTGTCAATTGCGATTCCCATGACAAAATGTTAAGGCCTTCTGACGTGATTAAAATTCATCGATGTGAAAGAAACTTATTAAAATGATAAGCTTGAAATTCATGAAACCGCATAAATCCTATAAAGGAACGTAAAAAAATGAAATGAGTGAAGTTGCAATTTCAACTATGTGTCATTCTTATCTATGATTATTAACCCAAGCTCGATAGATCGGGATTTAAAATATTATTTGTTTACGTCTGGGAGATAAAATATAACGAAACGTTGATAATTTCTGTCCTTGTGAACCGAAACTCTTCAAGTGTTTTATCTTGTTTAGTAAAAAGGAAGTTTCAACTTGTGTCTTTCTTTTTAAAGTTTAAAGAAGTTTTTAATAAACGACTTGTGGATTTAATATTTTCGGACATCATGTTTTATTCAAAACTCATCTTCGCATGTTTCATCATCGTTTCGTTCACTGGTATACGTATGTTTTGTTTCCACTATGGTATTTATAGGTTATTAGGCGTTTTACTGTACAATACGGGAATATACTTGGACGAGTACACAGCTTGAAAAGTCATATTGGACGAGCCGTTAGGCGAGTCCAATATGACTTTTCAAGATGTGTACGAGTATTCTTTCCTTAGTAAAATAAATTATTTTAAATCTTTTTTATTTAAGGTAGTCTATTTGTAATGGACGCACATATTTTCAGCCAGGTAGACGTTTAAAAACTTTATTTTATTTGAATATATGCCATTTAAAGACGATCCATTACACCGCTTTTCACAGTTTTTGCTTATATGATTTTATAAACAAGATTGAAAAATTCATTTTATTCATACTAAAGGGAGGTAATAATGTGTAAAATTATTTCCCTTTAATTTAATTTAAGCAAATAAAGGTAAATTGCATTTTAAAAATAATTTGCTGTAGATGAAACGTAAAATCACAGTATATATCACATTTTAATGAGAAAATTCATGTTAACTTTATATTTAATTTGATAAAAATACAAATATGTAACCCACGAAGTCCATTACTAATAGACTACATTTAACGAAGTTTCATTGTGTACTTGCCTTTTAATGTTTGAAAAAGTGCTTAAAAATCGACTGGTGGGTTTATACTTAAGTTTGCGGGATATCATGTTTGTTTAAAACGTGATCCCTGCATGGTTGATCGTGGTTTCGCACACTGGCATACATGTGTACTCGAAGAATAAAAGTAACTGTCATGTTATCATCAACATTTTAAACAATTTTAAAATAACGAAATATAAAATTATCTAAATGAGGTATCAAAATGTTGTTATATTTTTAACTGATAATTTACTGCAATATTTTCATAATTATTTTCATAAGTTACATATCCACTGAAACATAAACGTCAACCAATTACATTAAACGCGTTTTTAATAGTTGCACTAATGATAACAGAAGTTGATGTTGGCTTAAAATGAGATAAACAATTACAATTTGATTCATGAAGCAAACATATTTACTAGTCGAATAATATAGACTGCATACCAACATACGTCTAGGTTCCCATTTACGAATCTTAATTCAGTTTTGAACAACGTTAATGCCATAACATCCCTGTGTACGTCTCCCGTGTAAATGACGTTGCGAAAACATAAAGCGTGCCAATGTAAAGCATAATAATATTGTTTGCTTATCGCATGCCCTTTTAACGAATAAACCTAATAGAACGTCGCCGTTTTAAACGTTTTGCGGAAGTAAGAATAACGTAAAGACACGGTGCGTTCTAGCAGGAGTATGTTTGTAATGTTTACTGAGTTTTGTTTCTGACGATACTCGGTTCTTTGAAACCATTCAATTAGGCCGCCGATGATATGTAATTAAAAAAACGTGAGATTTACGCCAGAACCCAAACGTTATGACAGAAGAAGCAATAGCTCCCTGATAGTCGTAAATCCATTTAGCTCTAGTGTTTTTATTGTAGAGTAAGTACTGGATTTAATGTGATTTAAAAACAATCACAAAACGACAATGTACCTTACAATCAGTGTTTACTTAGTGCTATAAACACGCGCAAAAATTGCACGTGCAAAACGTTATTTTAGACTAAGACGCAATAGCTGGTAGCCGTTTATGCAGAACGCGTTATAACTAGCAAATTGTTGCTAGACTTTATGTAAAGGTTTGGTTTAAAATGGGTCATTCTTTCGAATGAAATGACCAGTGTCTTTTTTCTTTAAGTATACATGTATTTTGTTATAATGACTTTAGACTTCCATCTTTACAGGTACCGTCAAAACGTCCAACTGGTGCCATTGTCCTACACAGTTGTGTAAGCTACATTGCATTTTAATACACTTAAGCGATTAGTCCTGGTACTAAACAATGCATGTACGGTACTAAACATGCATTATTTACGGAGACAATTTATATTCACAAAGTCAAATGTAAATAACAATATCTGCATCGAAACATGTATTATATCAATTGTTTACACAGACACGAGTATAGCTTTTTTTAAATACCTAGGTATATATATTAATGGAATTCAGTCTCGTATAGGTATTTAATTGCCTATGAATGTTTTATTGTAGCATGTCAACATGGTCATTGTGAATGTTCAGGCGGACCTTCACACTGTGTCTGTAATCCACGATACACAGGGATCAGGTGTAATGGTAATGTCCTTCTATTATTGTAAGTGATAAGAAATCAACTTACAACTGCGTATGTGTGTAGACTATTGTATGTATTGTTAACAGCATTAAGTTTAATTTATAAATAGTATTTATAGGATTTTATGAGGTCCATGATGTCAGGGTCAACATATAAAGTACAGACACAACTGTCATATCGGATGGATACCATGAAATAAATATGACAATAAAATTTACAACAATAAAAATATATTTTGTTCGTTAAGCAGCCTCCCCGCCCTTTTAATTGTTTCGTCTTTTAAATTATAAAATTGCCACCAATGTACCCTTTGTTTTCTGGCAGAAGAAATCTAAATGATAAACGTTATATGAATGTTTTGTTCGAAAACAATCGCAAATCACAATAAGTATGGTTTTTCAATATATTTCTGTTTTCATATAATAGTTCGAAGGACAACACCACCAACAACTAAACGAACAACAAGAGTATTCACTGTAAAAACCACAACAATTGACACGATGCCGACCACAACTGCAGAAACAATAACAACGACAACAAAAGTACCTGTAACATCAACAACGTTTTTATCATCGTTACCGACAACCACTACATATTTACCGACAACACGTGTTAGTGGACCAACGACTTGTTATCCTTCCAGTGAAGAAAACGCTACACATACAAGTAAACAACTGTTGTGTTTGTTTTATTGTTAACGATTCTATGATAAAATACATGTATAAGGTCAAACAAATAGATTGAATTACCATGATATTTTCGAATTCTTAAAATAACTGAATATCAGTATCGAATACGAACATAGAAATATAGATTAAACATGTTATAGGCCAAGTTGATGAAGTTATTGTGTAGGGCACTTTTACAAAATGTCCCACACAATGTAAAAATAAATAGTCAACATAATTAGAAACACGCGGAACATGGAAACACTTTGTTCGTAATTTTAGACGAGGCCTCGCTTCCGGTTAGTGCAATCATTGGTGGATCTGTCGGTGGAGTTGCCGTGCTGCTTTGTGTCACCCTACTCATATGTTTAATAAGGTAACAGTAATAATAATCAAGTTTCTTCGACGAAACTGTTTTACCGTATGTAAGTGTTGACTATGACAACGTTAAATTGTATTGACAATAAAATGTATAAACCCTCGTAACGTCCGAACTACAATATATTAGCGACGCATAGTATAAGAAAGTAATGGCCTGTAAACGATAACCTTGCTACTTTCTGCTTACTCATGTAGTTTAAAACATTATAAATTAAAATTTTATTTATGAAAGTAAAAGGCAGATAGAAAAATAAGCTTGTGAATTTTGCATTTGCCCAATCCGACGGGATTGTTTCGTACGATGTATGTTCTTTAACCCAACGAGATTGAAATTATTTTACAATATCACTTAGAAATATTTTCTGAGTTTAAACTAGATCTAATTGTTCTAGGAAGCACCAAAAGGGTTTAAAGCAAGCTGGGACTGGGACTCATCCACATCGCAGAAATATTGATAACCCAGCGTATGCGAAAGAAGATGAACCAATTGACCTACCTATAAATAGTGTAGTACATGAACATAGCGCCGAACCTTATGTAGAATTCAATAGCACAACACTTAACAATTTAATAGAACGATCAGACGCAGAAAGTGTATACAATCACATAAACAATGGTCCGACAACGGCAAGAGTAAATGATGCAACATATTCACACATACCCATGTCTGAGATGTATGTGGTTGATCACACATACTCACATCTGTTAAAGCAACACAAACAAAACCAACACTACGTTGAAGAACGTGTCAACGAGGAGACGGACCCGACATATAACCATATTCAAGAATCTTACGCGGGCCAATTAGAAGCAAAACATACAGAACGAGGCCAAACAGACGCGGCCTCTGGCAAAAGTAACACAGAAGACACATACTGTCATTTATGTCAAGAAAACAATGAACCTGAGGACAGCAAATCTTTACATGACAGAGACCCAACTTACAATCATCTAGGTGATTTGAAAAAGTCGACAACCGATCAGAACCAAATTGTTCCGAGTCTGGACTCTAAGTCGAGTGCAAATAATGCAAATCTACACAACTACATGAATTACACAATCGGGGCATATTCCTACGCATCGAGCGATAACTCATGCAGGAAATGTGGTCGTGAAACGTATTCTTATGCAACACTTCCGCCTCAACTTAGCGGGAACTTAGAGTTAGAGAAGGACAAGAATGGTTATTTAATATTGTAGGATATAAATCAGAAGACATTTGCCAAAAATCTGCTTATTAATAACGTTGGCATCTGTACACAACCTAATACTGATCATGATTAAATTCACAACGAGATTTACAATACATGAAAATATGCTCTTAAATATTCGGATTTATATTATTGAATCTATGGACAAAGTTGATGAAAAGCCGTTAATTGCTTTGATTATATTATAAAAACATACCAGCAAAGTAACAGATCACACTGTCACTTTTAGATATTATTTCATTGTTGTTGTTTACACATTTTGATATATAGCAATTCGATATATATTACATTTTAGACGCTTTTCATTGTATTAAGCCCTTACCGAGACAGCGGGGAGGAAATATATATTGTAATATAAAACAACTGTAAATATACTGATGTTTCATGTTATGTTCATTTAGGGAGTGCGTATGTACACGTGAACAGCTTACGTTATAATGTATAAACTATGTTTTGCTTAATCAAGAAAGAAAACCGAAGGAGTCACAATTTGTAATATTTGTAGCATTGATCTCCCTTATTCAAGCATTTGGCAGCGTTATTAAACATGGGACTACTTTAATTTCGCGGGTGTATTTGATTATTTCATCATTACATTTTATTTCATGTTCATTAATCTAAACTTTTTATGAGATCTATATAATCATTCTATTGTATACACATATTTAAGATAACTTGTTAAATCTGAACAGATTTGTGTTGATTATTTGGTTTTCATATTTAATTTCATCTGTTATATCCAATGGAAGCATCTTGTTTAAAAAGTATATAGTAGTTTAAAACCCAGACTTTCTTTACAGGGGTTTGTAACTTGCACTTTTTAATACAATTGTTAATAAAACTTTCGAACTTTCGTCTCTGGTGGACGAACATTTCTAAAGCATTTTCATTGTGTCAGTCTTGCATTGTTAGTGTTTTTATGTGGAATAACAAGTTAATGGATCACTAAATGTGGCGGTTTGGTGGAACAGCCTTGACCTATTGTCACGGGTCAAAATTATATCTGTTGATGTTGTTTTATTTTTTACCTTCAGAGACCATTATCATAATTTAAAATAAACCTTCAACATGTGTTACGTAATTGAATGTGTTGTTAACATTTGCAAGTTCAATATCAACATCTGACTGTCACTGTGCAGTAAATCAATTGAATAGTGTGAATCACCAGTTGTTTTCCACGCATTTTTGGTCACCTGTGATGATTTGCATCAAAGTAATGGACAGTTCCACAACTGTCAATCATGATCGTTTATAACTGTACATGGTCAATTTTAATCCAATAGATTAGGATTATATTGTCAGCTGACAAGCTGACCTAGAAAATACAAAAGAAAGCATACTTCCTGTTTGTGATAAACCTTATCACAAGATCAAAGAAAATATGCCGCTTGGGGAGGAGCTTGAAAAATTGTGGAACTATCCATTCTGTTTTGGCCTTGAACTAGTAGAAAATGGTCTGATATATCAATTAAGAAGACTATGTTAGTTATATCGATCAGTCATACGTTACATAACCTTACACAAAAAAACGATGATTTAGGTGGGATTTAACGTTAAGATGTGATGTTTTCTTACTAACCCCGTTATTTATTAAAAGCCAGTATTAAAGGTAACAACTACTACTTTAATAAAAAGTTCTGTAAAGGTCATCGGATAAATCTCGGTACACGGTCGTATAAAACGCTAAATACGAGACTAATTAAATTACTTCTGCAAACATTCAAATGCTGATCAAATACTAGTTGTGATATCAAAAACCTTTACATGCGGGGTAGAGAAATTGTTCTCGAGTTGGTTCACTAACTAATAGAAAAGTGTCTTAATTCTTTTATTGCTAGACCTACTGTTATAATAACGTACGAGTAGCTACATGTATTGAGCCATTGTGAGGGCATTTTCTAGGACATTATTTAATTTTATATTACATTAATGCGGAAAATGTCATTTTGTATTTTTTAAGCTGTTGTGTGTCATAGTTTGGTTTAACAAATATCAGTTTTACAAGACCGTCGCATACACCCTTCTGCTGTATAATTTGTTCCTTTCTTTTAATTTAAAAAAAGAAAGAAGTATTTTAAAAAACGTATCTATTATAGAATACAATACAATACAATACAATACAATACAATACAATACAATACAAAACTATTCAATGCAATACAATACAATACAATACTACTATACTATACTAATAATGAAATACTGTATAAAAATAGAACATAATATAACTTAAATACGTAATGCAAGATATATTTAAGCGTTTAATATATGAAATTATGTATCTAAGCATACAAACGATATACGTATAACGGTTGCCTGTAGGACATACATTCATACATATTTATGAAAGACACAGTAATGCGAAATTACTCCATCAATTTATCACAATTTGAAATAAAACCAGGCGATGTGTACTACGTGAACATTAAGCTATAACAATGTGCCTATATGAAGTAGATGCATGTGCTTATAAAAACTGCCTATTAAAACGAACCAACCAATGTATCATCATTATTCATGAAAGCAACGTTCTTATTGGTTAATATTATACAGTTGTTACGTTATCTTGAATAATCCTAAATATACTACTCACTTATTCGCGCCAGCATATGCGGTAAAAGATATTTAAATACTGACTCAGTCGAACTATCTAAAAACCGCTTTTTAGTTAAGCATCATAATATAGTTTTCTTTGCAGCACATATGTTATAACTATATAACCAACCAAATCAACAATCGTCGACGTGTAGGCTGCATATTTCAACGCCCGTCGAGCAAAGAACTGCAGATGTGCGGACAAGGGGTAAGAACCCCGCCAGGAGCAACACACTTGCTCCCTGATAATTGACACTAGACATTGCACTATGTCGAGTGTAGTTGTCCCCTCTGTCGGACACATTGGACGGTAGTGTTATGTGAGTACTATTCGCTGGTGTTGTTGAACTCCGAAGTGGTGGTGAAGTAGTTGGATCGCCGTGAATCAAACACATAAAACATACTTGTTTTTTCCTGAACACATACATTCTACAAACTAAGCCATCGGAACGGATAAGCGTGTGTTCAAATTAATAATGTATATTATTAATGTTCTTCTACATTGTATTTCAGTGGTGTTTGAAAAGAAATGGAACCCATATGGTATGTGGCTTAAAAGAAACTCGCAAATAAACACACTGTACGATTTTGTATTAGGTAATAAGCAAAGATAAATAAATTTCAATGATTAAGAAGTTGAAAATTGATCATGTCAAGGATGAAATGTCCCTAAGATGATTTCGATCATATTTATCATATTTTTAAATTAAATTCAGAAGAAAAGTTAATCTAACATATGTTATCGCTCAGGAGTTTATGTTAGTCGTTTAACTTTGACTCGCGAGGTTTAACGTTTACTCGAGTGTAATACGATTTAATATATTATGGAACAATGGCCATTTAGTTCGACTGATAAAAATTAATTACATACGTGTTCTTACGATTGATTTGTGGTTGATGTAATGAGGAACAAAATAACTGCGTAACAGATATTATGTACACATTGCGTTTTTCATACTTCGTTATAAGTATTAAAAAGTGTAAGTAAGAAATTAAGTTACTAGTAAATGAAACATTAAAGTCGTAAAACTCATTTTTCTAGTTTTGATTCGAAGCAAAAATAGTTAAACGACCCCAATTAATTCTACATACACGAATTTAGGTA
>Ga0224511_10002900_pt1 | contig 11950 bp, 10 predicted proteins | sample SF_May12_sed_USG_2_FD_169988 | JGI IMG/M metagenome (GOLD analysis project Ga0224511, IMG submission 169988) | Sediment microbial communities from San Francisco Bay, California, United States - SF_May12_sed_USGS_8_1 | ecosystem: Environmental > Aquatic > Marine > Sediment | place: USA... | reverse complement strand
AGCGCATTAGGCTTAATTACCGTTCCAGCCGTTACGCCTACAGCTGTGATGAGCCAGTGGTGTACACCCGTGTGGCCTACGGTGAGTTTGAGCCAGGGCGCCCAGCCCATGTGCAAAGCTATAACTGGGAAAAAAACATTCTCCTGGAAAGCGCCTTGGACAGTAGCAGCAATGCCTCTGATACCAAGGAATAATGCTCGAAATTTTTTGCTTCACTACAATACAACGTATGTGGCTTCTTGAACCTCGAGTCGATAGAATCTCCCTTCCCTTAATCAGGACGACCAACCGTTAATTAATGAGGAGATATTGACTCTATGAAAACAATATATCGTATTGTTTTGACTGGCCTGCTTTCCGCTATCACCTGTTCAGCTTTTGCGGTCGACTCATCGAGAGTGTTTTTTGAGCAAACGGCTCACACCCTGCCAAAAGACTCGGTAAGTGTAGATTTAGAGTATTCGTTTATTTCTTCCGGACTTGCTACCGGCGTGCGTGGCGGCGCCTTCGGAGGAGAGGTGATGTTAAATACGGCATCTGACAGTGTATCCGGATTCGCGTTTACCAGTATTGGCTATAAAGCATCGTTACAAAAAGGGTTCTCGCTCTACGGCGTTGTTAGCTATTTTGATGACGAACTGTCGAATTTTTCTGCGACTGACTTCGCTATTGGCGGTGCCTTTACGGTCAAAACCGGTGATCTCCAGTTCAACATCAATCCTGAATTGGTGACTGACGATACCGGAATCCGCGGGGGCGATAACACCATTTTCGTCAAGGGCTCAGCCATGTTTAACCTAAAAAACACCGGTACATCGCTGATCGCAGAAGTGATTCTGGAAAATAACGACTTTATTGACACTGTGATTAATCTGGGTGGGCGCTGGCAACCCAAAAACAACGTCTACGTGGATCTGGTTTTGTATAGCGATGCCGGCGATTTTGGGGCCACTACAGGTATACCAGGTTACGTCATTGTTAACGTTAAATTCTAGTTATCTGCCCTGACTCCTCAGGACATCCCTTGGGGAGCGATATTTTCACTGGACAAACCTCAGGGCAAAGAGATACCCTGCCGGGCGTAGCAAAAACAGATAGATGCAATGTCTGAGCTACCCTTAGGAGGAGCCCCGAAACAAGGGGTAAAAAGAGAAAAACAATAAAATGACGGGTCCCTTGAGGACCCGTTTCTCGTTTTCGATACCCACAAATATATAAACGGATTGGGAGTATCACGACAACAAATCAGGTACACTAGCCGCCCGAAAAGTTGACCTCATAGACACACCGAATACACCACTAAAACGTTATGTCCCAGCAACGGAAAGCAGTCTCTCTGATATCCGGCGGCCTTGATTCGCTGCTCGCGACCCGCCTGATACTGGATCAGGGCATTCATGTAGAGGGGATCAACTTCTTTACCGGATTTTGCGTCGAAGGGCACACTCATGCCATCCGCAATAAAGACAAAAACAAACCCAAGCGCAATAATGCTTTGTGGGTAGCGGAACAGTTGGGTATTAAACTCCATATCATCGACATTATCGAGGAATACAAGGACATTGTACTGAACCCAAAACACGGATACGGTGCAAATCTCAACCCGTGTTTAGACTGCAAGGGATTCATGGTACGCAAGGCAAGAGAATGGATGGAGGCACGTAGCTTCGATTTTATTATTACCGGCGAGGTCGTCGGTCAACGCCCCAAATCCCAGCGCCGCGACACCATGCCCGTGATTGCCAAAGAATCGGGCGCCAATGACCGCTTGCTTAGACCCTTGTGCGCCAAGTCTTTGCCGGAAACACTGCCGGAAAAAGAGGGTTGGGTGGATAGAGGTAAACTGAAAGATTTCAGTGGACGAAATCGCAAACCGCAGATGGCATTGGCGGCAGAGCTCGGTCTAACAGATTATGCTCAACCCGCAGGCGGCTGTTGTTTTCTTACGGACGAGTCCTACTCTCATAAGCTAGCAGATCTGTGGGCAGCGAGGGGGCAGCGCGACTACGATCTGGATGATATTATGTTGCTCAAGGTGGGTCGGCATATACGCCCGAGGCCCAATTTTAAGCTCATCGTCGGCCGGGATAACGGCGAAAATAATTTTTTAAAAGGCTATCGCAATCGATTTATTCATATGCATGCCAGCAGTCATACCGGGCCACTAGTATTACTGGACGGCACCCCTGACAGCGATGATATTCAACTCGCCGCGGAACTAACGGCTCGGTTTGGCAAGGGCAAAGAAGCGGAACAAGTCACCGTTACAATTCACGACAAAAGTGGTAACGAAAAACAATTAAGTGTTAATCCTTTTAAAGCCGAACTCATTCCCGGCAATTGGTATGTATGAGACAGCAACTGGATGCACGTAACATGCTTTGTCCAATGCCAGTGATTCGAACTCAGAATACTGTAGAAACATTATTGCCCGGAGACGAGCTTGAGATATATTGCACTGACCACGGTGCGCTCAATGATATTCCGGCATGGTGCCGAATTAACGGTCATGAAGTACTGGACAAATCGGAACATAATGGTGAAGTTATTATCACTATCAGAGTAGGCGCCAATGGCTGATCCTGAAATACCCTATAACAACAACCTCCAAAGCCACCGTGATGCCCGTTACAAGGAGGTTGTGTTTGTTACCGTGGTAGGTTCCGTCGTAGACCTTGCGTTAGGTATTTCCAAAATTGTTGTCGGCATTATCAGCCACTCGCAAGCGCTGGTAGCAGACGGCATCCACTCGCTATCGGACTTGGCAACAGATTTTATGGTCCTTTATGCTGCCAAGCATGCCAGCCGTGAAGCCGATGAGACTCATCCTTACGGCCATGGCCGCATTGAAACTGCCGCCACGGTTGCTCTGGGTGTCGCCTTAATAGCAGTGGCAATAGGTATTGCCTTTAATGCGCTACAGGATGTCATTCATCCGGCAGACTTGAAAAACCCCGGGGTGATGGCGCTTGTTATCGCCGGCTTGTCCATCATCTCGAAAGAAGTGATTTATCACTACACCATGCATGCGGCAAGAAAATACCGCTCCGACCTCCTCAAAGCCAACGCCTGGCACAGCCGTTCCGACGCCATTTCATCCGTCGTGGTTGTCATCGGCATCGTGGGCACCATGGCGGGTTACGAATACCTGGATGCTCTAGCTGCGGTAGTGGTTGCCGCCATGATCGCCCGTATTGGCTGGCAATTGGCATGGAACAGCGTGCGGGAACTGGTCGATACCGCTCTGGACAAGGAACAGGTAAAAAAAATAGAGGCCATGATTAAGTCGGTAGAGGGCGTTGAGTCCATGCACCAATTAAGGTCACGGCGCATGGGTGGAGACGCATTGGTGGACGTCCACATCCAGGTTGCGCCAAAAGTTAGTGTCTCAGAAGGCCACCAAATCAGTGAGTCGGTGCGGTTTAAGCTTTTACGGGAAATAGACGAAGTTAGTGACGTAACAGTCCATATAGACCCGGAAGATGACGAAATTGGAACTGCATGTTGCGCGCTTCCATTAAGAAAAACGATATCCGGGCGCATGAACGAACGCTTTCGCCATATTGAACAGGCGAAACATATTAAACATGTGACATTGCACTATATCGGAGGCAAAATCCACGTGGAGATTGAGCTTCCCCTTAACGTATTACACAATCTCACCGACGCAACTGACTTATCCAGACAATTCCAGGACGCCATTCATGACGACAAGGATATTGGCAGCATCAAGCTTTTATTCAGTTAAACATCTATTAGTGTCGCACTGATATGGTGCATTTTTTGGTTGTCTAAAAACGTATTTGCCCTATAATAGTGCATATTCCCTAAGCCAGTCCTGATAAATCACTGCTACATCAGTGACTTATAAGACTAACCAAACTGGCATGGTGTGTGCATTAGTATGGGGCAATTGAGTCATTTTCAATTCACACTGATCACATTGAGGAGATAAAAGAGATGTCCGCCGCTAACGCGCTAAAGATGATGAAAGACAACAAGGTCAAGTTCGTTGACCTGCGCTTCACTGACACCCGCGGGAAGGAGCAGCATGTGTCTATGCCAGCCCACCAGGTAGATGAAAGCATGTTCGAAGAGGGCAAGATGTTTGATGGCTCCAGTATTGCCGGCTGGAAAGGCATTAACGAATCCGACATGATTCTGATGCCGGAAGGCGATACCGCAGTCATGGATCCTTTTATGGAGGAACCGACCATGATTATCCGCTGCGACATCATTGAGCCAAACACCATGCAGGGTTATGAGCGCGATCCCCGTAGTATCGGCAAAAAAGCTGAGGCTTATCTAAAGAGCACCGGCATCGCTGATACCGCCTATTTTGGACCGGAACCAGAGTTTTTCATTTTCGAAGACGTACGCTGGGGCGCCGATATGTCCGGCAGTTTTGTACAGATAGACTCTGAAGAAGCTCAGTGGAACTCAGAAAAGGTCTATGAGGGTGGCAATATGGGTCACCGCCCCGGCATTAAAGGTGGTTACTTCCCGGTTCCTCCTGTTGATTCACTACAGGATATCCGTTCTGCCATGTGTCTGGCATTGGAAGAAATGGGCGTTCCTGTTGAAGTGCATCATCACGAAGTGGCGACTGCTGGTCAGTGCGAAATTGGCACCGGGTTTAATACTCTGGTGAGAAGAGCCGATCAAAACCAGATACTGAAATATTGCGTACAGAACGTTGCCCATTCTTACGGCAAAACCGCGACCTTCATGCCGAAACCAATGGTGGGTGACAATGGTAGCGGTATGCACGTACACCAATCGCTGGCAAAAGGAGGCAAAAATCTGTTCTCCGGTGACGAATACGGCGGGTTAAGCGAGATGGCACTTTATTATATCGGGGGCATTATCAAACACGCCCGCGCACTGAATGCCTTTACCAATGCCGGCACCAACAGTTACAAGCGCCTGGTACCTGGTTTTGAAGCTCCGGTTATGCTGGCCTATTCAGCACGTAACCGTTCGGCTTCCATTCGAATCCCTTACGTCACCAACCCCAAGGGACGACGCATAGAGGTTCGCTTCCCTGACTCAACAGGCAACCCCTATTTCACCTTTGCCGCAATGATGATGGCAGGTCTCGATGGTATCCAGAACAAGATCCATCCTGGTGAGGCCATGGATAAGGATCTTTATGATTTGCCGCCGGAAGAGGAAAAGAAGATTCCGACCGTATGTTATGCCCTTGATCAGGCGCTTGATGCGCTCAACAAGGACCGTGACTTTCTCAAGGCCGGTGACGTCTTTACCGATGACACCATTGATGCATACATCAAGCTCAAAATGGAAGAAGTCACACGCATGCGTATGACCACCCATCCTATCGAGTTTGATATGTACTACAGCATGTAATCAGGAGAGAAAGTCATGATGGGCAACAACCGATACCCAGTAACATTCAAAACGGTTGAGGACATAAGCGCCCGTCATAGCAATATGGGATGCCCCCGTTATAGGGGGCATTTCTTTCGGTCAATTGGAAATCACTCATCGAAGCTTTGTGATTAGCCATGAAAAATCTGGCCATATACAATTTTCCCGACCACGATATCCATAAGCCGGATATGAGCGCTATGGAAATATCAAAACAAATCTTTGAAAACCTGACATCAGCGGTGTTGGTATTTGACCATAAACTCAAATTAACCGCGGTCAATCCATCAGCTGAAATGCTATTCGCTACCAGCGCAAAGAAAATGCTGGGGCACACACTTGATCACTGGCTATCCAAAACCGAAACGAGCCTAAAGGAAACATTAACCAAGGTAAGCGAAAGCCAGCATCCTGTAACCATGCGTGAAGCAACACTACAACTTCATGGCAAACGAACTATTACTGTCGATTACACCATAACGCCAATAATCGACGACAACATTGAAGCAGCACTGATCATGGAGATGGTCCAGGTTGATCGCATCCTGCGTCTGGCCCAGGAAGAAAAAATGCAGCATCTGCATGCCACCAATAAGGCAGTCATTCGGGGTGTTGCCCACGAAATCAAGAACCCGCTGGGCGGAATTCGCGGCGCCGCGCAATTACTGGCAAGGGAGCTGCCGAATCCCGAACTGGAAGAATATACCTCCATAATCATTGAAGAGGCTGATCGTCTGCGCGCTCTAATCGATCGTATGTTTGGCCCCAATCAGGTGCTTAACCTGAAGATGATTAACATACACGAAGTTTTGGAACATATTCGCCGTTTGATCCTGGCCGAGGTACAGGAGGGTCTGGATATAATTACCAGCTATGATCCCAGCCTCCCGGAAATTCCAGGAGATCGGGACCAACTGATACAAGCCATACTAAACGTGGTGCGCAATGCTGTTCAGGCCATGGATAATAAAGGTGTACTGGAGCTACGTTCACGCATCGAACGCCAGTTTACTATCGGCCAAAACCTGCATCGCCTGGCCATCCGGCTGGATATCATTGATAACGGTCCGGGCATTCCTGCTGATCTTGTTCAGGACATTTTTTACCCGCTTGTGACAGGCCGCCCGGAGGGCACAGGCCTGGGCCTTTCGATTAGCCAGGATATTATTGCCAGGCATGGCGGCCTGATTCAGTGTACCAGCGAACCTGGTAATACTGTTTTTTCCATTTACCTGCCTTTGGAAAATAGCGAGGTCCAGTCATGACATCAACCGATAGGGTCTGGATCATCGACGACGACCGCTCCATCCGCTGGGTACTGGAAAAGGCATTGGAAAAAGCCGGTATTGCCGTTGAATCGTTTAACTCAGCCGAACACATCGCAGACACTCTGGATCATCGACGACCCCATGTTATTGTGACCGATATTCGCATGCCGGGCATATCCGGCCTTGAGTTATTGCAGACAATAAAAACCAAGGCGCCGGAAATTCCTGTCATCATCATGACTGCGCATACCGACCTCGATAGTGCAGTCGCCTCTTACCGGGGCGGAGCCTTTGAATATCTGCCAAAACCGTTTGACGTTGATGACGCCGTCAGCCTGGTGCGCAGGGCGCTGGAACACCAGCGTTTCAATGGCAAGCCGGCCGAAGAAAAAAGAGAGTCCAGCACTGAGATCATCGGCGAAGCACCCGCCATGCAGGAAGTATTCCGAGCTATTGGCCGCCTGTCCAATTCCCATTTAAGTGTACTCATCAATGGTGAATCCGGTACCGGCAAGGAGCTGGTAGCACGCGCCCTGCACAATCACAGCCCGAGAGCCAACAAACCCTTTATTGCTATTAATATCGCCGCCATTCCCGGCGAGTTGTTGGAGTCCGAACTCTTCGGTCACGAAAGAGGCGCATTTACCGGGGCACAGAGCCAACGCAAAGGCCGCTTTGAGCAGGCCAATACAGGCACTCTGTTTCTGGACGAGATCGGCGACATGACGGCAGAGCTTCAAACCCGACTCTTGCGTGTGCTATCTGACGGCCGTTTTTATCGCGTGGGCGGTCACGAGCAGATTGAGACTGACGTACGCATTATTGCCGCCACTAACCAGAACCTGGAAAAGCGGGTGGCTGACGGCAGGTTCCGCGAAGACCTTTTCCATCGCCTTAACGTCATTCGCATCCATCTACCCGCCTTGCGCGAGCGCAGGGAAGACATACCGGCACTGGTAAGGTACTTCCTGGACAAATCATCCAAAGAACTCAATGTGGAGTCAAAGAAAATTGACAAAGAGGCCCTCGATTTTATGAGTCAGTGCAACTGGCCTGGCAATGTTCGTCAGCTCGAAAACACTTGCCGCTGGTTAATGGTAATGGCACCGGGCGCAACTATCAGCGTATCCGATTTACCCCCTGAAATAAAACAGGAAGAAGGCGCTGATGTGCCTTTGCAAAAGCGTTGGCAAGATGTTTTTAAGCGCTACGTCGACCAGCAACTGGGAAAAGGCGTCACAGACATATTTAAGCATTTGAATGATGATTTTGAGCGCATCCTCATTCAAGAGGCACTCAAGCACACCGGTGGACGCAAACAGGATGCGGCAAGACGCCTGGGCTGGGGACGCAACACCCTGACCCGCAAACTAAAGGAACTCAACCTTTAGCCTCGCTATTGTCTTACTGCGTAGCCGTTTATCGGCTTTGCCAGAACCCCTGTACCCTAAGAAGTAGACCCCGGCACTACCTCGACTACATTTTAACTATCCCGGCGCCATACCTGACGCATGACGCCTGTAAGTTCCAGAACCGCTAAATATCACTGTTGCCGCTCCCGGTAGTCGTTTTACGCACGCCCAACGAGACAGCAACTCGCCCCGACAGGGCTTTATTGTTAGAGGATTCGCTATGCGAAAGATATTTTTTATCGCTGCCGTACTAAGCCTGCTGCCGTTCCCCACCATGGCAGAAAATAACACGGCAGCCATGACACTAAACGAAATCGTTTTTACGGCGCCCCCAAAAGAATCACCGGAAGCCGGGCGCGAGCGTTACGAACCCATTGCCGAATATCTCAGTCAGGTGCTTGGCAAAAAGGTCGTATACAAACATCCCGGTAACTGGCTAATTTTCCGTACCCACATGTTGAAGGGTAACTACGATTTGATTTTCGATGACGGCCACCTGAATAGCTATCGCGCCGCCAATCTCAATCACACTATTCTGGCGAAGGCAGCCACCCCCAACCGGTTTGCAGTGATTGTCGCCAATGGCAGTGTACGTTATCAGACCTTGAAGGATCTCGTAGGCCGCAGTATTTGTACCCAGGCACCACCGGATCTGGCATCGATCATTGTTCTGAATAATTTTGATAATCCGTCGCGCCAACCACGCATTGTCACCAGTGATGACTGGGGTACCATTTACGAAAATGTCCAGTCAAAGAAATGTACGGCCGGTGTATTGCCATTGGCGGCATTGGATAAACTGGAAAATTCTGATCACAAATCCAAGGTAATTTTTCTGACAGACCCGTTACCGCATCTTGCCTTTTCGGCCGGTCCGCGTCTGTCCCAATCAGAAAAACTGAAAATTGCCGGGGCATTGGTGGCCAGTGAATCAAACTCCGCTACAGCGAAACTGCGTAGCGCTATGCTTATTGATAGCGGCTTTGTGCCTGCCTCCAATAACGAATACGTTGGCCTGGCCAAATACCTGGAGAATCAACTGGGATACTACTAATCAAAAATATATAACAACAAAAGCCCGCGTAAGCGGGCTTTTGTTGTTATGGCAACATGCCGACGTTTTTGATAATTCCTGGCAACTCGGCCTCCAAGCCTGATGCCAGACGCATGATCTTGTTTTTGAATGGTTGCAATTTATCGGCAATCCCTAATCCGGTGTTACGCAAAGAGGCAATGAGAGGCTGCTCTGTGCCAAACAATCGCTTGAAACCGTCTGTTGCCAACAACATGGCGGTATTGTCGCCCCTGCGCCAGCGCTCGTATCGCCTCAATATAGCAAACTCCCCAACATCCTTGCGTCGCTCCATGGCGTCCATTATGACCTGCGCCAATACCGCGGCATCGGCATAACCCATATTCACCCCCTGCCCGGCCAGTGGATGCATACGATGCGCAGCATCACCTACCAGCGCAACGCGTGGCTGCACGTAATGTCTGGCGTGAGAGAGATTTAGCCCAAACGCCTGACGTGGACTGATATGCTTGATTGCACCCAGGGCATTCTCAAAGGCAACTTCCAACTGCTCGACGAATCCCGCGTCGTCCAGAGTCATTAAAGCGTCCGCGCGCGCACTATCCGCCGACCAAACAATGGAGCATTGATGGGGATCCTTTAATGGTAAAAACGCTAGTGGGCCAGTGGGCAAAAAACGTTGCCAGGCCGTGTGCTGGTGTGGCTTCTCTGTGGTAACTGTGGCAACTATCCCTTTTTGTTGAAAATCCCAACCGCTGGCCTTAATACCCAGCAACTGCCGTACCTGTGAATGGGCACCATCGGCGCCCACCAGTAAACGCGCACGCCATTGCTGGCCATTATCGGCGATAGCTGTCGCCTGTGCCGGCTCTAGCTGTATCTGCTGTAATTTGACAGGGGAGTTATAACTCACATTCCTGTACTGCTGCATTCTCTGGTGCAGCATGGCCAGCATAACGCTGTTTTCGATAATGTAGCCAAGACTGGCAGCACCAATGTCTGCCGCATCAAAATGGATACAGCCTTTACCGGCCGCATCCCAGATTCGCATTTCCTGAATGTCGGCAACCCGGAATTCCTTGATCGCCTTCCAGACACCGACAGCCTCAAACAGGGCACAGGACGCAGCGCTAATAGCACTCACCCGCAGGTCATATTCGGCCCCAGGTAGCTGAGGCACAGGGCCCGGCTCCAGCACGGCTACCCGCAAGTCCGAACCACCCAACGCGCATGCCAAGGCGGTACCCACCATGCCGCCACCCACAATCAACACGTCACACTCGAACACTGGCTCAACCATGATCCGGCTCCAATGGTAATCCACGCGCCAGCCTCGGCAGACGACCGTTAAGACCGCTGGTACGGCGGCTGAATTCCCGCTTTAGCCCCGGCAAAAAATCCACACCCAACAACCCAAGATTGCGCCCTATTACCAAGGGCAAAAAGTCGTTGGAAAAAATACGCACCAGGCTGTCAGTAAAACGGGAGACTATGCGATTATCGCGCACACGCCATTCCTCATATGCGCGCACAACCGACAAAGCACCTATATCATCCCCATGCTGCACAGCCTCGACAAGCACCTGGGCCAATGTCGCAACATCACGCAGACCCAGATTAAATCCCTGACCGGCAACCGGATGCACTGCATGGGCAGCATTGCCGATCAATACCAAACGCTCACGGGTTTGCTCGTCCACACGATTTAAAAACAAGGGATAGGACTGACGTTTTCCTACCCTCTCAAACTTGCCCAAACGGTTACCAAAACGCTGCTGCAATTGTTGCAGGAACTCCTGGTCGTCCCAGGACAAAATGGTAGACGCGTGGTCCTGGCGCGTGGTCCAAACCACGCCACAGCGCTGCCCCTGCAACGGCAATAAGGCCAGAGGGCCGGTTTCCGTAAAACGTTCGTAGGCTACATGATCGTGAGATTTGCCGGGGGTGACGTTGGTGACAATGGCGGTTTGTTTATAATCCTTTCGCTTTGAGGCGATACCCAATACTTCCCGGAGTCCCGAGCGTCCGCCTTCGGCCACCACAACCAGGCGGGCACTGATAGTTCTTGTTTGCTGTCTCTGACGTATACTGCAGCTGGCGTAATCAGCAGTAATCTTAACTTGCTCGATTGTTGCCGGACATAGCAGCTCAATGTTATTCGCGGCCTGCATTACGTTAGATAACGCGCGCCCCATAACACGATTGGTTGCCACATAGCCTAATGCATCCAACCCCGCCTCCACTGCATGCAACCGGGTGAACCCAAAATGACCTCTGTCACTAATAAGGATATGATGAATTGGACAGGCACCTTCCTGTTCAATTTGACGCCAGACACCTATGCCCTCAAAAATGCGCCGGGAGCTATAAGCAAGTGCTGTAGTACGATCATCATAGCTGAGCTGATCGTCCGAGCTTGCCGGTATTGCTTCCACTACAGCGATATGCAAGGAAGAACCGGCCAAGGCGCAGGCGAGACTGGCGCCCGCCAGACCCCCGCCAATGATGATTAGATCATAATCTGCTGCCATTTATTGCGCCGCCATTAAGGCCTCGATTTCATCCACAGTCTTGGGGACATCTTTGCTTAACACCTCATGTCCTTGCGCAGTCACCAACACATCATCCTCGATGCGGATGCCGATGTTCCACCAGCGCTTATCGACAGTTTTGTCACCCCCTGCAATGTAGAGTCCGGGCTCAACCGTCAGCACCATGCCCGGTTCGAGCATGCGCCAATCGTCCTCGATTTTATAATCGCCTACGTCGTGCACATCCATCCCCAACCAATGGCCGGTACGATGCATATAGAAGCGGCGGTAATGCCCTTTCTCGATTAATTCGTC
>Ga0224511_10002899_pt1 | contig 11950 bp, 9 predicted proteins | sample SF_May12_sed_USG_2_FD_169988 | JGI IMG/M metagenome (GOLD analysis project Ga0224511, IMG submission 169988) | Sediment microbial communities from San Francisco Bay, California, United States - SF_May12_sed_USGS_8_1 | ecosystem: Environmental > Aquatic > Marine > Sediment | place: USA... | reverse complement strand
TGAAAACAAGCTTTTATTGACCCTAGTAATATCCTTTTCTATAAATTAATGACCAAAAGCCAAGTTGCACTGAGAATAGAGGCAACTGGCAGTGAAAGAACTCAAGAGCGGATCAAGTTTCGTTTGGGATGATCGAAAATAGTTACAGCTTCCGGAAACACAGCTTCGGTACCATTTATTGGCTCACAAGTGATCCGGGAGCGGGCGTTCGAGCGATCTGTTTGGAACTGTAAAAGCACCTCGGGCGTGCAGATCCATCGGGCATCCGGCCCGAGGCGGACCGGACGCAGCGTGATTGTAAAAGCATATTAAATTAAGTCACTCAAATTTGTTGTAACTACCAGTAATATCTAACTTACTAAGGAAGTAAGTCGATAAGTGACACTGAATGAGTGGTAAGCGAGTCATTAGACTAACTAACTTACTAACTAGTAACTAAGTACTTTAGCCTAGAACCCACTCACACTCACAGTGAAGAGTGACACTGACAGTCACTCATTCACTCCTTTTGTTTACTTTTACTAAAAGTAAACAAAAGGAGTGAAATGTGAATGAGTGACTGTCAGTTTTAGTTTTAGTCCATAACTAATAACTTAGTTATTCACTCACTCAGTGACTCACACACGGACATCTGACCTGACTGAATGACAGACACAGTCACGCTCACACAGTCATTGACTCGGGAGTCGGGTCATGATCGTGATGTGATCATCATTGTTATGATGATGATGATCATGATCAGATTGATCACACAACTGACAACAACTGAACAAGAACAAGTCAACAGAACACTGAACAGGATTGAATTGATCATTGATTGAATTTGAGGATACATTTATTACAATGCTGGTCACGCATGCCATTGGGTTTATTGTCGTTCTAAGTTATCGATAAATCCAACAGAACAGAACAAGCATACTTTGTCATAACTTGAAATACCACGTGTCTACTCTATCAATCATCCATTTGAACATCAAATCAATTCCATGTTGAAAACTGTAGCGAGACTGCAGTCCATTGTGGCTGGGCAATACCGAATCGTACAGACAAACCCAACACAACGAGAGACGCCAGATAAAAACAGATAAATAACTGATCTTAGTATCAGAGTTAATTGAGTGCGAATCGAGAATTTTGTTGAGTATCCTTTTTCATTGGTTTTATTGGGGTGGTACATTTCAGGATTACTATGGGGCCGTCTCATTAATTGACCTATATAGGTCACGTGGGACCCCCAGCGATATCAGTTCTCGGCATAAAATCACCATCAGTGATCACAACACAAAAATGCGATGGCTGCTAATCCAAGGAAGTTTAGTGAGAAAATAGCTCTTATACGCGCTAAAGAAGCTGAAGCTGACGCTGCTTTTCATAATATACTAAATGAAGTATCAGGGATTACAAAAGCGGCCGAATCGGTAAGTATCAGCGTGCCATATGGGTCATAGGCAATTTGTTTACGTTTCATCAGTTTCTCTCGACTCGTTTGCAAAACCAGGTTTCTGCTTGAGTGGCATCGATCGATCGGTTGAGTCTGTATATTCGTTTAGAACTGTAGTCAATTGGTCGCGAACTATTTCTCGCATCTTCTAGTTCGTTGTTAATGTACTCACCGAAAACCCCTTAGTCAAATCCGACCCAATTATCTGGTGAACGGACTTGGAGCTAGAGTTAGATTACACTACATTTGCGTTGCGACTTAGAAGTTAGTCACTTACAGTTACTAGTTAGTAAGTTACCTACTTAGATTAGAAATGAATTACAATATAAAGACAATACAATTTACATTGATCATCATGATGATGATTTGACTTTAAGTACTAACCTGTGAGTGTGACTGGGTATGACTAAGAGTGTGTCAGTATATGTACAACTGTGTCTGTGCGATACAACTGGGAAAGTGACTAGTGAGTGTGCCAAGCTTAGTTAAAGCCTAAATTGTATGTTCTATGTCACGTGTATCTATCAGTGTGACTGAGTTAGTTACATAAAGTTGGTAAACTGATAGTGATAAACACACTCCAGTGACGGATCACTGAGTGAGCCAGTAGTAATTATTTTGCTTCCGCTCCAAGGTAAAGGCCCGAGTAGGTAGACCCAGACAGTAGAGTAGTACAGGATGAGAATGGGGGCCGTGAAGTGAATGAAACTGAACTGGTTGTTGATTATCTCGTGTAGCAGTGCTCGGCTAAGTAAATGACTAAAAATACTAGTCTACAATTTGCTTAGGTAACGTAATCATCTCGATCCATCACTGTAACAATGTGACAGCATCCTGGTTGAAATTGAACCAAATCCAAAGAAGTGACCGCTTTGCTTTCCTGGGCTTATTCAGTCTAGGCGTTGGATGTAGCACCCTGCCTACCATATGGCATATCGTACCCACTATACTGATCCAACATTTCCATGCCATATGCCACGAAGTCCCTTCCGATGTGACTGTTGGTAGCACTCCATGCTTGGCAGTATTGCCTTTTTGTTACCAATTTACCTTTTCTGGACTAGTATGAACACTGAGAGAAGTTTCTACCCAAGAACTAGTGTGAGAATTGATAAGGGGTCCCTGAACTCATGATGATCTTTCCACAGCAATATCCACATTTCAGGCTATAAAAATCAGAGCGGATAATCTCGAATGCGAAGGTTCCATCGGTAGACAAGTGTAGAAGTGGCCTCAGTTTTGTTTTGGTCAGTTAGTTGATCTCTAGTGTCTAATACTGAGCCCAGAGATATGTAATGGGGTGGTTTGTGACTAGGACTAGTATGACTAGTTACTATCAGTAGCAGCTCTGCCTCGTCGCTGCGCCCCAATACAAAAGAGGTTGCTAGTGAACAGATGTTCATCTTCCCCAGGAAAACCTACTATTCGCAGCTGTACCAAGTCTTACCTTTGCCCCAACCTGACTGGTCGCCCGCGAGTCCGTTATTTTATCCTAACATGGTTGGGCATTCTCGGGAATGAGAATTCAAATTTACAGGACTTGTCATAGGGCTTCAATTGGCTCACTATTTAGTCCGAGTCTACTCGTCAGAATGAGTTTACACCTAGGAAATAGTCATGTTGATCCTGCCTTGTCAGTCTGAGCACCTGGTTAAGCCGTCGTAAGAGGAGCTTTACTAGCCGATTACCACCTAGTAACAAATGATAGGATCCTCCACCGTACTGACATTTTCAGCTCGGAGTAGTAACTTGGTGGCTACCCACAAGGGATCTGGTTGGCTAAATTTTGAACTGTCCAGCTTGTATGACCATGAGATTGTGGTGTGGTGAATCAATGCGGGAGTTGATTTGGATTTCTTTGGCGGGCTGGCGTTGGATCTACTTGGCAGTGTGGCTGAGATGGTGTTAAAGACAGAGTTGTTACTAGCAGCGTTATTGCTAACACCAGGTAACCGTTTGCAGGAGGATGTATACAGCAGGCCGAGTAAACCATGGCCTCTCTCCAGCTTGGTATGTTATCATGTCGTGACTGGTTGTAACTCTGTGGCCACCGTAGAGTGTTTGTCCAGGAACTGGGTTTAGTTGGCTCCCGCATATTTCAATATTGTGTTTGTTTTACAGCATATACCTCCCTACCCGGGACACCAGTTAAAGCCACTGCCTCATGGCGCCCCCTACGCGCCATTCAAGACGGGTTCTCTGCCCAACATACAGCACTCACTGATGCAGCAGATGCATCCACCCATGTCACCTCAAATGCCGCCATCTGCTCCTGGTATAGACCTCAAGGTGTGTATTCCGTAACTGGGTTCTTATGTCGCGCCGGCACTGGTAGTAGTTCGGCGACCTTGATACGCGTGTATATGTAACATGAGTCGCAATGTTAAGCAGAGTCCCTTAGTTAAACTGGCAGTACCCTGGCGATCACTCTCCACCTAGTCCTGAACACATGCTTGCCTCGCATTTCATTCCGCTTGGACGCTCATGGCTAGCTCTGCCATTCAAAGTCACTATCTTGGTTGCGTGCCAAGTTGTTAGGTTATTTGTCAGTGTGGTGGTAGCCTGAACCCGCATTAGCAGTTTGTTGTGCAAACAGTGCACCACAACGCACTCCAAGACCGGCCAAGACTCATTACAAACGGGTTACGCAAAGTCGTAACCATATGGTCTCTGTTCGCGCTGAAGTCTCTAGTGGCCATTCCGATCACCTGCCGTTTGTATTCGCCATGTAGGCAAACTCTGTTCCTCTTACTCTCACACTTTGCTGTCGGATTGGCTGATCCATGGTTGGCTCTGGCGAAGTTGTTACTAGGCTGATGCGATTGTGTGTTTTATTGCAGAGTGCAATTCATGATCTCAATTCGTTAAATGGCGGAGACTCAAATCGTCGGCGGTTCATGCCCCCGCAATACGGTGGCTCCCCCGGTGTGAGGCCACAGCGAAGCAGAACTACAGACCATGCCCCCTATTCTCCATATCTTACGCCCCATCCACTCAACGCGCCTGAGTGTAAAAAGTAAGTGTCTCCGGGGTCCTAAAAGTTTAGCAAAACTAGCCTAGTTGGTTAGTTTAGCCATGTGCTCAATCGATCGAATGTAAAAGTTCACTCGTAATTCAAAGAACATCGAACTAGCATAGTTGGTTAGCCTAGCGATCCACTCAATCTACTCCTGACTGTCTCTCCCAAGGACAGGCGTTAGCCTAGTAGGTTGTCAGCTAGTTACTGTTTGTTAACTAGCCTCTAGTAAGGAAGATAGCTGGTACAGCTGATCAATGCTGACACCTTACTGGAAACATTCCAGCTCAATTATTATAGGCTTGACTACACTATAGATAACACTGCAATATCTGCTTTGTAGATTCAAGTCAGATTCGGACATACATGGAAGTATGAAAAATCAGCAACAAACCAATTCGGAGGGCAATATAATGTCACCTATGATACACCGAAGAGGTATACTACAGCAGGGTTTTTACGCGTGTTGTTTTAGTTGCCACGGCTGCTCACAGTCGTGGCTAGGTGTGTGTATGTGCTCAGTCGCTGGTCACTGTGTGGGATGGGTCTGATTAACTTTCATTCTCCCGAGCTTGTTATACAACCTTCTGATGATAGATTATTGTGGCGTCGGTCGTCTCCGGTTATTATACTTGCTCGGTGAGGTCAGTGCTATCATTTCATTGCAGTGAGGGAGATTGGTGGCGGAGCTACGGGTTTAAATAATGCCATACCTCATGACATGCGCGGATCAGGACCCAAGGTATGTACAGCCCCATCACCGTGACCCGGCCAAGTTTTTGAACCCGACATTTGATCATTTCTCAATGGATGCCCAAACTAAACGGTTATCGCTGGTTTGATAATCTGTTGTAGAATTTCGAGGGATCGCCATCAAACGGAATGATGGCGATGCCGCTGAGACTGCCTATGCCAGGCATGGTGCCAGGATCCACCATTCCCATGTCGCCTCCCCATCAGAACTTTCACGGCTCTTTGCCAGACTTAACTACTCTAGGCTTCAACAATAATAACCAGGGCCACTCGCCACCAGGTAAGATGGACTCTATTCTAATCTCGTGTTGCTTCAGATATAGCGTATAGTTACCAGTACTGATATCCATCTTCCAATCTATCCTAACATGTACCGCGTGTTTGCAGGACCGGGATCACCTCCTGTCTGCTCCGATCAGTACGGAAGGCCAGTCAGCATGCCTGACAGCCCGTCAGCCATGAGGGCCAACGGGCAGCGTCAGCACAGTCCTCTGGTCGGTAGTCCTCCACACTTCCATATGCAGGTATTCATTGGCTGTGGGTAACGTACAGACGCGCGAGCGGCCATCTTTGCAAGCTCCTTGCACCTTTTAACTACTAATCCTTATTCGCTTTTCTGTCACACGCACACCGATTTAGTTCTAGGTACTCACAGCTAATGAATACACTGCGTAGTCGCCTTCACTCGCTACACGCTAGGGTGGTTGGGGATCACGCTCGCTTTCGCGCCGAATGATTTAGTATCCGCTCTCACATGCACACCTCATGTCTCTTTCTTTCTGATTGCGAGAAGCTATGCGCCCGAAACACGATACCCGGGCCTTTCTTGTTCTCTAATTGTGTGTCATCCGTGGAATGTATGTGTTTTTTCTCGTGGCGATTGGTCGTTTGGCTCTGACGTTTGTCTCTCACTGTTGCAGGGTCACCAGTCTCACTTTCAGTATTACCCTCATCCAGTTATGGGACATATAGGCGGCGGTCAGCAACTATCCAGCATTCCACAACATAAGGTCAACCAGCAGAAGCAGATGGTGAACGAAACAATTCGGCGACGTATTAGTGACAAGATGCTGGCTCAGCAGCAGGCACAGTATCGTAATAACGATAGCATGCCATCACCGAGCTCACCCGGTACCCCGCCCGTACGCTCGCCGGAGAGCGTCGACTCGTACGTCATGAGTCCCGGCTCGCAGCAACAACTCCAACATCAGTTTGAGCAGGTGACCATGGTGAGTGTGTTGTGCCGCGTTGTGAGTGCATGTGTGTGCCGCTCGCTGTACATGTGTAAGTGTACCTCGCTGTATGTGTCCTGTTATCCTCTATTTCATTGTGCATATCCCGTTATGTACCCGCCCCGCTATAAATCTCCCATTGAGCGGTTGCTCACACCAGTTGTATACCGTGTCAGTCGCCACCCCATGCGTCCAGACAAAAAATCGGTGCGACAGGGGATCCACTGGTAGACCACTTCAATCGCTAATGATCCTTGCAATGAAAGCATAATTCGTGAAAACATTACCTTATCTTGCCATAGCTTTGGCCGATCAAAACAACAGATAGGAAGCGCTGCCTTGAGGCACCGAGCGAGCGGCTCTTGTTTTCTGGGGCTTAGCGTTCATTCGGTCAGATGTTGTTTAACTGATAATGTTTGTGCATAGGGACGAAAGCATGCCATGTTTACCACTGAATAGGTAGCCAACCATAATTTATGTGTACCCATGACAGCTACTCCTAAACAATGATTTGTGAGCATTGTTGGTGGGACATATCATCGGTGGTAGTGGCTCATTCAGCGCAGGCAATGCGTTATTAACAAACTTGGCTACCATTTTGACTGGCCAGCCCAACGCTAGGTTAGCAGTGGGTGATGGATCGTCCGCGGCAGGTGGCTTGACATATCAATCCGTATGAGATGTAGTACACATGTTTAGAAAGAACAGACACGCTACCGCCCTGATTCTCCACTGGCTAAATGTCGACGTGTATTGTGACCCTCTCCATTACAGGACAATCACAACGTGATCACCAGCATGAGCTCGATGTACACTAATGGTAGTATTCCAACAACAGCTCACAGTCAATTCATAATGGAGCATCACAGGCTTAATGCCCCAGTCAAACAGCACTCTATACCCGATATAGTCCTCACGGGTACGTCGCTAACTAGCTCCCTTCCTTCCCCTCATTGCCTCGCTCTACCTCGAGAAACCGTGAAACCGTTAATCATAGACAGTACGTGATCAGGCGTCCTCCCCACACTGGCTTTGTGTTTGTTTGCTCAGGTTACCCGACTTGAGACGCTGTTGCGTACGTGCGTGATAAATCGACACCCCTTGTGTGGAACTGCCGGGTATTCCCTACGGGACTGTTATACCGCTGCCTGCCTCTTACAGGTGCCGATGATGGAATGAGAGGCGACTTCGCCAAGGAGCTATCTCAATCAATGTCAGACTCTTTTGATAACGATATGTTTGGATCTGATGAACACTTCAAAACTGATCTAACGCCCTTAGATTTGGAAGGACTGCAAATGTTAGAAGATCCTAACAATGTATTAACTGATCCAGGCACGGAAGACCAGTTACGGCTTTGCTGAGTGTATAGTGTACAGTCCCACATAGCCAATACATATCCCACCCATTTCTATTACTGATGCGTCTTGTATTTTCCTACATTTTAGTAAATGGAATGGACATATTTTTGTAAAGGTATTCTCTCTCACCCAGTCGTGACGTTGGGGAACTCTCTCCCTATATCAACACTGCTATCTCCCTCTCCCCTACGCACGACCAGATTATTGTGATGTATATTAAGTAATATACTACTGGGCAAGCTTATATTATTCTGCAAAAACATCGCTGCAATTTATATTTTTTGCGAGATGTTGACAGTGGTAACGCCTTAGACCCCCAGTGGAATCCTTCGGATTTTCCTCCTTGGTATATTGTTTACATTATTGTTGTATATATTCTATTAAATTGTGCAGATCCTCTCTAGTTTCATTAACTTGTCACACATTTAATGCATTATTCTGGTGAGAGAAAGGTAGTTGCGCGATGTCTTTCATTAATACTGTTGACAGATAGATGATCAATAATAGGACTACATAGCGTACGGGAATGGTCCGGTGACCGACTACCATCATTTGTCCGCGATACAAGTAAAAACCTGTTGACACGGCTTGTAGTAAGGAATACGGCACTACGATGGGCTATAGAGAATTGACCAATCAAAAGCGCAACACACCAGTCTACTCTGCCAATAGATATTGATCGTTTTGCACATATGTTGTGAATTAATACTGCTGAAAACATCAAGGCAATGCTCAATAAATACACTCATTTATTGTAAGCAGGTAATGCATGCATTGATAAACCGCAGGCAAATCGTGTGACTAGAAACTGCTGCCTGGAAGCCTTAGTAAACCATGCAAACCAAAAGCTATTAGCACAGTATGAAAACTTCTACCTACCACCAGACAAATTATGCCGGCTGCTAACTCGCTACATACCAGTGTATATATGCATTTGCCCCGTGTGTATGTTTACTATATTATACACTGAGCTGGATTACTATTAGGAGAATAGGACAAGAGTTGAGCTTCACTTAAAGTAGAATTTTTTGTTCAGGAAATGGATAAGTAGATTAACATTGATCTTTGCTCTATCAAACATTTCCATCACTTGCACACCCTCGTATTGCAACTGCAATAAGTCCTACAAAGCAAGAGTACGCAGGGTAATTGTATGATGGTTGTACAGGCACAGGTCTGTCACTTCTGAAGCTATGTTTACCACTAATTGATATCTCAATTATTAATTATGTGGAATTGAATGGATGAACTCTGATAGCTCGACTACAGGCAGGGCGGGTTAACCAGCATTTATCCCGCATCCATGACTCCATATGGAGCATAACAGCATGAGCTGAACTGCGTTAATGGCCGCTGGGTACCAGCTGTAAATCTGCCATTTGAGCCACCAAATTATTGCGCACTGACTAATGGTGCTGCTCCCGATTCCATTTTGCTGATTCATAACCAACATTTATTTTCACATTTTTGTAATGAATAAACCCAATCAGCTCATATCATCACAGGACGGAGCTTCCCATGGGTGTCCCGCTCAATAATCTGGGGAGGTTTTACCTGGTAAATGCACCACTATATTACCTGAGCTGCCTACCACAGGCTGACTTGAGTGAGCCTGAAAAAAACCTTAAACTAACCTGGAACTTTATGGAATGGGTCTCCGACACTCCGAGCACCTTGGCATTACATTCAAACACACCAGCATCGCCTGTAGTCTTGATTTCAAACTGGACGTTCTTTAGCCTATAAAACGCCGGTATATAATATTACTGTACCTTGGATAGACTAGATGCTGGTCTCAGGTCTACCCACTGAAGCGAGACCCCTTTTTATCCTACAGACATTTGGCTGTCCGATTTAACGGACCTTCTAAGCTTGAGGCTTGTTGGAGTGATAGGGAGCTAAGAATTATGTCAGAACCTCCGTCTCACAGCAGGCACTCCACGTGACTAGGACTTGAACGCAGCATCTTACGATCTTGAGTAAAACAGTCCAACCACTGAGCGATCTAGCTATTTCTCCCGTTTTGGGGCTAACTTACTGTCCGAGTGGCAGCTCATCGATCTCAACAATGATGCCTCGTTCATGCAGCTTGGCAGCACTGTATCTTACCACCTGCTGCTTATCTTTCTTTCCATCTTTTTTATTCTTTTTCTTGTTGTCTGTCGGTTCATCTTCCGATACACTGATGTAGGAGCTCCGGCTGGCCCTAAACATAACACGTGTGCGTGGGTGTGTGTTTATATCACAGGCAAACCCGGGGCGGCGCATGCAACCTGTGACAGCCAAACCGGCGTCAGCCAACCCATGGCAGCCACCTCGGGGCAGCCAACCCGCTGCAGCCAATCGGCGGCAGCCAACCCGTTAGATCAATCCCCTGATTATACAGCGGCGTCTTCATACACAAGCGTACGATGAGCCTGAAACCTGATTACTACGCCATAACCACTGCAATCAGCTAGAAAGGCTAGCAAGCCTTGACGAGTGAGGGACAGTTTACTTAGCACAGCTCACTTTGTATTCTGAGCGAGCTGCACCAACTTATATTAAAGTATGTGAACTGGCTTCACCTTGAAGCATTACACTGTCAAGAATGACTAATGGGCGTTCTAATACGGCTTATGCACTTGTTCTAGCTTTTTATATTATAGTTTTACCAGCGAGATATTATCAAGCACTAAACCACCTTTATGGTGTTACAGAAATCATACGTCCTCGCGCTCACGAGCAAACACCTGTTCTTAAACTAAATGCAAGCACACTGTGACCTTGAGCAGTGCTACCCAGAGGTCAAGGCCATTAGTTAGCTCAGCACAAACCTCTTGCTTCGGACACTCAGTTGCCTCGGTAAGATGGATGATCGCCTGATAAGAAATACGTGCAAAAAGGTAAAGATTGTCTCTTAGTCAATGGCCGTGTGGGAAAGTGGCTGTTCGTGAGTCAATTTGTACCGGTAATGATGTAACTGAGGTGGGGTGCCACTCCTCTTCATGACCGCCTTCACCTTCTCCAGCACTGAAGAGACCTGGGTACCCATTTCCAGCTGGGTGAATAGGGAAAACTTTTGAAAAATCCCGCCTCCAAGCTATCTTGAATCCATGACTTTCAGCGACCGTGACGGGAGCTCTAACTACCCAACCACAGCGCTTCCCATAAGATAATGTATCCAGTCAGTTATTTTACCTGTTCGGTGTCTGGCTACCATGACGCCAAGCTCAACAAGGTAACTACAACGCCTACCTCTTTTGCGTTGTGAGGTTATCCAAACACGCTGTCACGTAGACTTTATAGTAGTCTATCTGCGACTCGAAAAAGTCTCTCTTCTTCTGCAAATTCTCCATAGTATTCCTCAATTTCTCCAGATCCTATGTACCCCGCAAAACAAACAGTAAGCAGTGACAAGTGACAACAATATAATAGGCGTGTATCTACTCAGTATCGTATATACCGAAACGCAAACAGTGAATGTAAATCTCTTAAAATAAAAAACTTTCACGCATCAGAATCGATCTAAATGATCGGATGGGAGGGGGGTAGTGAATGCATTATATTTATATTGTTGTTGCTCTACTCGGCATTTGGCCATCTTATTTGACGGATCTTCTAAGCCCGAGGCTTATTAGAGCGGTCGAAGCCAAAATAAATGTGAGGAACTCATACAATGGGGCCCGCTGTTGCTTAAATTCAGACGCAGGCTCTCATGGTTGCAAGCCCAGTAGTCTTAACGACTGAGCTATCCTGCAGCTATCGATACAGCTAGATGCAGTCGGAAATGTCACCCTTTATGTCCTTGAAAATGGCTTGTAGATGAAAAATGGAAATGGAAAGACGATGAATGAAACTTTCTACTGAAACAAAAGAATTGTTATTTCTCGTCTAGTGAATCACTTATTGGTCATAACATTATTGAGCTGTGCCAATGCTGTTTTGTTTGTTTATCCACTCAACTGGTGATCATTACCAAAGCCCATGAAACAAAAAACGGTATTGGATTAATTTCTAGAATGCCGCGCGAGCGTCTCATAGTTTTGTTCACAATGGAGAAAAAGCGCGTACGTGGTCAGGAAAGACGGACTCATTTCAGAAAGCAAACACTGGAAAGACAATTCTAACATCACCAGCTTCGAACTGCCGGGCCTCACTGTAGTAG
>Ga0224511_10002898_pt1 | contig 11951 bp, 10 predicted proteins | sample SF_May12_sed_USG_2_FD_169988 | JGI IMG/M metagenome (GOLD analysis project Ga0224511, IMG submission 169988) | Sediment microbial communities from San Francisco Bay, California, United States - SF_May12_sed_USGS_8_1 | ecosystem: Environmental > Aquatic > Marine > Sediment | place: USA... | reverse complement strand
TCAGGAAACAAGGCCTGAATGAGAAAACAGCAGCCTCGGTTTTATTGAAGCTGTTCATCAGTGGTAATGAAAGATGCCACACCACTGACGCCCCCTAGCGCATGAGCGGAACTCTATTTTCAAATGTGAACAACATACAATCTAAGATCCCCGAGGATCAGAAAAATATAACTACACAATGATGAAGTACAGTGCGACATTTTACAGCCGCCACACAGGCACTAAACACCAGCTGTAGTTAGTTCAATTAAACTGATTAAAGGGAACGCCCCAGGGAGCATAGCCTGCATGGGAACATAGCAGCCTCGGTTTTATCGAAGCTGTTTATCAGTGGTAATGAAAGATGCCACACCACTGATGCCCCCTAGCGCATGAGCGGAACTGTATTTTCAAATGTGAACAACATACAATCTAATATCCCCGAGGATCAGAAACATATAAATACACAATTATGAAATACGAGGTGACATTTTACAGCCGCCACACATGGGAAAGCAGCAGCCTCGGTTTTATTGAATCTATTCATCGGTGGTTAGGAAAGATGTCATTTTTATTTACATATTGTAACTGTTGTGCATGATTAAATGATATATTCTAATACAAGTTTTAGTTACTTCGTATGTTTCATATATTTTAAATACAAAAATTGGGAATCAAACACCTGATTAACATGTAATACTGTCTGTAAAAACATATTTATGACATTATCCAGAAACTTAAAAATACCCTACTTAAAATAAACAATAAATAGACATACACTCAAAACAACAGAAATGAGAATAAACTTATAACAAGAGGCCCTGGGTCGCTCACCTGAGGACAAGTTCAAAGGTTACAGTGGAGCCATTTACAGAGGACCACTAATGTTGTCCACCAAATATTGGAAGAGGACCTCTAAATGATGTTATACATCAAATATAAAAGCTCTGGGCCTCGTACTTGCAGACAAGAAGATTTTTGAAAGTTGCATTTTAAAAACCTAATTTTGACCCCATGACCTACTTATACAACCAATCAGAACCATTTTTGAACAATTTTGGTAGAGGACTACCCAGGGACCATTCCTGTTGAGTTTGGTCAAATTCCCATTAGCGGTTCAAGAGAAGATGTCGTTTAAACTTTTCCTTATATAATTCAATGTAAAATTGTGACCCCCGGGACGGGGTCAATTTTGACCCAAGGGGCATAATTTGAACAATCTTTGTAGAGCACCTCTAGATGATGCTATATACCAAATATAAATGCTCTGGGCCTAGTAGTTTCAGAGGAGAAGATTTTTGAAAATTGCATTTTGAAAACCTATTTTTTGGACCCGTGACCTACTTATGCAACCAACTGAAACCATTTGAACAATTTTGGCAGGGGACTACCTAGGGATCATTCCTGTGAAGTTTGGTCAAATTCCCATTAGCGGTTCAATAGAAGATGTCGTTTGAACTTTTCCTTATATAATTCAATGTAAAATTGTGACCCCCGGGGCGGGGTCAATTTTGGCCCCCAGGGGCATAATTTGAACAACTTTGGTAGAGGACCTCTAGATGATGCTACATACCAAATATGAAAGCTCTGGGCCTTGTGGTTTCAGACAAGAAGATTTTTTAAATTGCATTTTGAAAACCTATTTTTTTTACCCCGTGACCTATTTATGCAACCAACTGAAACGGTTTGAACAACTTTGATAGGGGACCACCCAGGAATCATTCCTGTGAAGTTTGGTGAAAATCCAATGAGTGGTTTCAGAGGAGAAGATGTTTAAGTAAAAAAGTTTACGCACGACGCACGACGGACGACGACGGACAAAGGCCGGTCACAATAGCTCACCATGAGCACTTTGTGCTCAGGTGAGCTAAAAACAAAGGCATGACCCACATTTTACTACAAAGTGGTTAAGAACTTAAGAGATTATATGTCATGAAAATGACCGACAAAACATGTACACTTCACTGATATGCAATGGGATGTTCAGTGCTTATGCTAGGTATATTATGTATGCCCTTACTTTAATAATATACGTTCTAGTATACCTATTAGTGTTTAAGTATTGTATTGATTAAGGTATGCGAATATGTATTGTTTATTAAATATTGTTAAGTACTGCACTTTGTTTATATTTACGCCGTTGTAGCACTGAATAGTTATATCATGGCGGCAGTCCGTTAACTTACAGGTTTCTGAAAGCAAAGCCGAAGTCTTTGTGATCAAAACAATAGAATGTCCGTTTCAGGACTAAGTCACAACTCATCTGAGTTGGCCGTGCCAAAGTTCGAACGTATGAGCTCTGGATTGACAGAGTACGTACTCTTATCAACGTATATATCAAGGCCGGTCTTGCATAGTGCAATGCAGCATTTGTGTTTACCATTTCTAGTGGTATGTGCTATACACGTCACGCTAGCAGACCCTTGCAGTGACCTTGACCCTCAGGGTTGTGCAGCCAACCCGGATATATGCCTTGACGAGTTCCTGGCGGAGGTTACCTGTCCTGTAATGTGCAACAAATGCCGTAAGTCTTTAAATTGAAACAGTTTTTGCAATAAGTACATTTAAAAAGGTACTTCTGAAATTATTTATTAAATATGCAAGGAATCTTAAAATGGAAAAAAGTTGACATGTGTCTAAGTTAGCAGGCGCTATGAATAAATGGGTGTCAAAACAAATAAGACCTCGGGGCGTCTCCAAACGGAGTGTTTGCTAAGATAATGTGAAAAAAACGAAATAATACCAAATGATGTATAGCTTTGTATATACGGTAGATCAGCAAAGATATATCACAGTTACACAACCGCACCAACAATAATATAATAAAATTGCTTCAACAGCGACGACGTCAACGTTTACCACGTCAACGACATCAATGACGTCTCTCACGGCGTCAACAACAGCTACGTTGGCGCCTGCTTCACAAAGCACAACAATTTCACGTATGTATATAAATTATATATACAATAAAAAATAAATAAATGAAAATTTATGAACATAATAAGTAAATAAAACATGAAAGTCACACGTAAGGACTCCGTAGGAAATCAAGAAATCACTGACACCTTTTTTTACCTGGCAATGATCCTGCGTTATGCTATGGTCACAAATCATCTACGGGCGCCGTACGGCGTCTATTTCACCAAAAATCGTACGATTCTACGGCGCCCGTGCAAAAAAATCAATAGCACTAAGTCTTGTTCGTTGCATCCTTAGCTGCTCAAGCGAAATATATTATTTGTATTAATGTTTTGGTCTTTAGAAATAAAATATCACTGTAAATGCAATATGTTCTTCTTCAAAAACACGTCGCTTCTCACCGGTGGCATTTCGACTCATAAAACATCGGCCGGTGCCTGGACGGGCATCGTCCGGTGCCCGGACGGGCATCGGACGATTTGTTAAGAGATATTTGAAAGTTTCCGGTGCTTGTCAGACATCGTACGATGCCCGGCCGGCACTGTTGGAATCGTACGATATAAATTTTAAACAAAAATCGTCCGATGCCCGTCCGATGTGTGCAAACGCCGGCCGGGCGCCGTCCGGGCACCGTACGGTGCCCGGCCGATGTCATTTTATCCTCGTTGACCCTACCAAACGCCGTACGGGCGCCTTGGAATTTTAAGAAGTACCTAAACTTCACCGGGCACCGTACGATGTCTAAAAAATTGATAAAAAACGTACGATTCTTCCTGCCGCTGGCCGGGCGCCGTACGGGCTCCGTAGAATCGTACGATTTTTGGTGAAATAGACGCCGTACGGTGCCCGTAGATGATTTGTGACCATAGCATAACATAGATATTTCACTATTAAAGACCAAAAAACATATATACAAAAATATATATTTCGCTTGAGCAACTGAGGATGATTAAAGGTGCTAGGTCTGTATCTAATTTATACCGTTATAATCGGTCACAAATCTTGCAATATGTTAAGTATACTAAATAAATTAACATTGTAAAAGGAATTGCAAACTTTTGTGACAAATTATGTGTTTTTTGACAAAAAAAGTAAAAACACAACAACAACAACAAAGCAAAAAATGAAACATAATAACCCTTGCCGGATCCGGTGATTGAACCCGGGACCTCTTGCACCGAAAGCGGATGCGTTACCACTGCACCACCGAGTCAACTGACAGCATCGATTGTAGTCAAGCCATTTAACTGTTTCGACGCAATAGGTCGAAACGTAAATAAACAAAGCCAAATTTGCGGGCCAGACATTTTCAACAAATGCATTTTTCTGTAATTTTTTTACATGGAAGAATAACTATATTTGGCAGTTTCTCATATTTACTGGAGTAGGTTTTGCTGCTTAAATATTGTTCAAATGTAAGATGTAAACAATTCTTACCTAAAAGATACAGACCTGGCATCTTTAACATGCAACGAACAAGTGCTATTGAATTTTTTTGCAGTCTTGAGCAAGTGTGTTTTTTTATCACCATCACTGTCAGAGTCAGCCTCAATCTTTCTTATTTTAACAAACTGTTTCTTTGGAGGTATGATGGTGAATTTTGATATACATATATTCATCATTGTACGTGAAAATTCGTGTAAACTCGACCGGGCACCGTACGGTGACCGGTTGATCTCTTACAACGCCGGCCGGGCACCGTACGACGTCGTACGGTGCCCGGCCGGGCATCGGCCGATGTTTTCATATACAGACGCAGGCCGGCGCCCGTACGATATGTGACCACGCAAAAGAAAATTATTAAATATCGTCCGGTGCCCGGGCGATTATCGAATTCGCCGGTGATGTGCAAATCGCTGAAATCGTACGATGTCAGTTTTATTTGTGACCGTAGCATTAGCTGATAAGGTTAGCTCTGCTGTTTAAAATAAAATCGGCATTTTCTTTAATTGGAAGCATAACATTACATTTACATTTTACGTCTTTATCCGAATACAGGCAAAGAATTAATTCGTTAAAAAAGAAAACAACAAAATCGAAGTATCCGTTTACAATTGAATGCAACAATGAAACTAAATTATTGGACAGATTTGTCCAAGATTGGTACGATGTTACAATAGACATTAGAAATATGTTTATACATTGTATGTCTATGGTTGTTATATGTCATTCTGCTGTCTGTCTATTACTGACCCCGTTTGTTATATAGGGGCCATATACCAGCCCCACCCCGGGGCAGTGTTCCAATGGCAGCTGGAGGTCGATGACGCCAACCCCTTCGACTACAGCATGCACGCCGACCTGTACGATACAGATCTGTGGGGCGTCACTGCATCTGATATCCATGCCATCCACGCGTAAGTAAATAAAGCTGATACATGTATACAGTGATACACGCGTAAGTGAATATTGCTGATACAAGGGCATTCACGCGTACGTCACTGAAGCTGTTTCATGGCCGTTGAATGTTAAAGCTGATATAAATGTAATTCAGGCGTTGTTAGTGTGGCTGATATAAAGGGTCATTCAGTCACTGATGGTGATAAACAAAGACATTCACGCATAAGTCACTGAAACTGATATACAAAGTCTTTCACGCGTAGTAATATATAGCTGATACTCAAGGCCATTATCTGGTAAGTCACTAAAGCTGATACACAGGTCAATCACTCGTAAGTCACTGTAGGGAAAAATACAAGTTCATTCAAGTGTCAATTACTGCAAATGATATATACTAGTATGCACGTGGCCATTCGTGCATAGTCACTGCAGCTGTTCTTGTTTATAATACTTACCATTACTAAGAATATGTATACTATTTAGAAAAGGAGCCAAGGTGATATGTTACTTCTCTGCGGGGTCCTTTGACCACAATCGGCCGGACGCCAGTCGTTTCCATGCCAGGGACAAGGGCGACACGATTGACGGATGGGATGAGCGGTGGATTGATATTAGGTACACTTCGTTGACAGTGTGCAAAACGTAATGGATATATAAATGGTCAGAAAAGCATTTAAGTCCGCTTATAACGAACATTTCGGGACCAACGCAATTACGTTCTTATACTGGAGTGCATACTAAACGTTTCCTCTGAGAAACCTTCCAGGATATTAAACACGCTTGTGGCAATAAAAGTCATTTTAATACGTTTTAACTTTAAACAGTTTTGAGACAAACAAATAGACAACATATTTTTACGCAAACAAGTACATACGCAGAATATCCACCTACTTTGAAATGTTCAGTGTACAGTACGTTTATGTCATTTCCTCGGATGTTGCAAGTATAGTGTAGAATTTTTTTTATTTAACGTCAGAAATTATTTGTATACATATATAGTTTTGGATTTGGGTTCTATCTCCATTTTCAGCTTACCTGCCCACAAACCATTTGATGTTTAGCAGACTACATGTTAAGTGTAACCAGTACATATTTTACATATTCTAGTCAGTAATTGACACCTGTACTACTTCTAAGGTCAAAGGCAGGGACTATACGGATGTGCCAATCATTGCATTAACATGGATATATGGATTTTTGCCTTACACAGGAGCGAAAATGTCAAGGCCATCATGCGGGACAGAATGGACATGGCAGTGAACAAGGGGTGTGACGGGATACAGCCCGACGTCGTGGATGGTTACATGGACGCAAACTTTGGCTTCACGGCTCACGATCAGATTGTCTACAACACATGGCTCGCCACAGGTATCTAGTTTGTCTCTAATACATTGTTAGTCACATCTATAGAAGTTCTATAGAAGTACATGGCGTTTGGGACGCAACAGTTTAAATTAAATATAGAACAAAAGAGAACCTATGTTGGCCTATATGAGTTTATTTGGAAATTGTTATTTTGTGTGCTAGTAGTAGTTTGTACAAAAATAAGCACTTCCACTGTACGTCGTTTGCCGCTAAGGCGTTAAAGCATGAATTGGTCAAAAAGCAATTTCAAATGCACACGAATAGCATATGAAATTATCCAAAGAAAATTCAACTTCCAAGATAAAAAATGAGATTTTTTTAGATTTGTGTTCACTGTCAGTCTGAACCACAAAACAATACCAGCTGCTTCCTAGCTCAGTGATCTTCTCAAACCGCGTATAAAAGATGAGTTGGACTCCACCTGGTATAAACAGTCGGGGTGATGATATTTGGAAGTTAGGATAACGTGTGTCCTAAAGGTTTTTAATTAAAGGGTATTAACCATTACACACTAGAGGCCCACTCACGCGGCCTATCTATTGGACTGACGGACGATGTGGAGCAGATAGCGGCCCTGCACTCCCACTTTGACTGGGCCCTCAGTGAAGAATGCCACACAAACGACGGTGGTCGGGAATGCATGCTGTATCAACCCTTCCTAGATGAGGGAAAGGTATGTTAGGATCGGTAAATGAAAACTGTATAGAGCGTGTGTGGAAATGCACTGGTATGTTGGGTCTAGACTGAATGTTGTACAGTGTATAACCATTTCTGGATATTATAGGCTAGGTAAAGGTTGAAGTCGTAAAATCATTATGTAGAAACACAAAACTAGATGACGGCAAGATATGTAGGGTTTGAGTGCTTTATTAACCCCTTCTGGGTAAGAGCAAGAAATATTGAGGTATGAAATGTAGGCTTTATTAACTACCTCTTGGATGAGATGCAAGGTTTATTGGAGGAAAGGAATTAATGCTTGACTTGTCTACATTGCTCACAAGATATTTTCTTTCAACATCTCTTCATTTTATATTTAATAAACCCTTTCTGGATGAGAGGCAATGTTGGCGTCGGGAAGGAATACCTAATTAAACTTTTCAATCCTTCAGGAGAAGCAAAGTTTAATGCTTTATTAACACCTCGTGGATAAGGCGCAAGGTGTGTTGAGGTCAGGAATTAATGCTCTGTAAACTGTCCTGGATGGCAGCAATGCATATTGGGGTAGGGAATGAATGCTTTATAAAATCCCCCAGAACGTGGGGCAAGGTTTATTGGGACAGGAATGAATGCTTTATTAACCACTTTTTGACGAAAGACAATGTACTGTATATTGGAGTCATGGGCGAATGCTTTATAAACCCCGCTTGGTATAAGGTATGTTTGGGGTTGGAATTAATGTGTTATAAACCCGTCCTGTATAATGACAATATTTCTGGTTGCTATTCCGGTGATAAAGCAGTGCGGGGGTGTAAGTCACATTATGTGACAAACATAGAGTTGCGAAACTTTGAAAGAAGCACCTCCCATTTTTCTAGGAAGTTTCCATTGGTTAATGCACGCCTTGTCATTGCCTCTAGGCTGTGTTCAACATCGAGCACGTCAACAGTCGCCATGTTTCGGCCAACAAGCTGAACTACTGTCACTCGCACCACCCAGCCGGTATGAGCACGCAGTTCAAGACGTGGGACGTGGACGCGTGGACGCACAGATGCCCAGACCAGTAGGGAAATGGGAAAAACTGTCATTCTATACATTTCATTTACAGTTCTTGACGTTCTTAATGAAAAAGGTTGCAATTTACTGCAACATCTGGCATGTAGAATTTATTGTTTGTAAAAAAAACATATTTATTCTTATAAGCTGTTGTCTAAGTGTTATACGTTTGCAGTAGTTTGCTATGACCCTTATTTTAACATATATAATATGATATATATTAATAACAAGAGCTTTGTCACAGAATGTGACTAATGCCCCCGACTGCAGATATGACACAGGATTAGGGGCACAGTGTGTTAAAACTGCGTGATTTTAAATTTGTTTCTTAGGGGATTACATCTAAAAATGGCAACTGCCTTCTACAGTAATTAAAACTGTATCCCATAGCTAACAAATTTTGACTTAGTACTGATAATGCCTATATAAACTAGAGCTCCCCGTGTCGGAGCATTATACGCCCGAAAGATAAGCAAATCGATAAATTAGTGGTGAAAACTACTTGAGTTTAACCTATGCATTCATATGTTCATCTACTTATGACCAGTCTTCCTAACAAGTACAATGACTGTCACTCAAACTTTTCAAGATATTAAGCGAACACGATTTTTGCATACATGCTGTGACCTTGACCTTTGACCAAAAAATGTATAGGGGTCATCTACTGAGTATGACCAATCTTCCTACCAAGTACCATGACTGTCACTCAGAAACTTTTCAAAATATTGAGCGGACATGGTTTTTGCATAAAATGCTACTGTGACTTTGACATTTGACCTAGTGACGTCAAAACTTATAGAGTCATCTACTGACCATGACCAATTATCTTATCAAGAAGAATGACTGTCACTCAAAAACTTTTCAAGATATTGAGCAGACATGGTTTTTGCATTAAATGGTACTGTGACCTTGACCTCTGACCTAGTGACCTCAAAATTTAAAGGGGTCATCTACTGACCATGACCAATCTTCCTACCAAGTAGAATGACTGTCACTCATAAACTTTTCAAGATATTGAGCGGACATGATGTGGCTAACGGATGGACGGACGGACAGACGGACGGACGCCATACCATAATACGTCCGAAGTTTCAATTAAAAGATTAAAGAATGAAAATCAACAAAGAGCAATAACTCCAAAAGTATGATGCCTAGAGTTATAGTTCTTGTGCACTGCACTTCAACTCAATGAGATCTATCTGCATATAAAATTTCAAAATTCAAGAATGAAAATGAACAAAGGGCAATTACTCCATAAGTATGAAACTTTGAGTTATGGTTCTTGTGCACTGCACTTCTCCTCAATGAGATCTATTTTCCTATGAAGTTTCATGTTGATGCATTGCATAATTTTAATGTTATGCTCCGGACAAAATTCATATACGAAAATCAACAAAGAGCAATAACTCCAAAAGTATGAAACTTTGAGTTACGGTTCTTGTGCACTGCACTTCTCCTCAATGAGATCTATCTACCTATGAAGTTTCATGTTGATGCCTTGCATAATTTAAATGTTATGCACTGGACAAAATTAAAGTATAAAAAATGAACAAAGGGCAATAACTCCAAAAGTATGAAACTTTGAGTTATGGTTCTTGTGCACTGCAAATCTCCTCAATGATATCTATCTACCTATTAAGTTTCATGTTGATGCCTTGCATAGTATTAAAGTTATGCTCCGGACAAAAAAGGGATGGACGGACGGACGGACAGACGGACGGACGAGTCAATCACTATATGCCACCCTTCGGGGGCATAATTAAATTGTAATAAACAGAAGCATTTAAATAAATAGAATCATTTTTAAAACGGTGCCCTGGATCAATATAGGCAAACAAGGAGATTGGAATGTGAAGAGTTTATTCCTAATTACATGTTTGTTCAAACATAATTTTATACAAAAATTACAATACAAAATAAGAAACATTGAAACAAAATTGCACTAGAATACACTCAGCACTTTAAAATACAAACTACGTTGAGACATTGTCGTCTCATTTTTTTTATAAAATAGTCATCCACATTCTTTTTTCAACACACATAACAACAAATTTGTTGTGCTCTTTAATTGTTCAATTCAAGAATGTAATGAGATACAAAATTCTTGTGAAATCGTGAAAACAATAATAACAAGAAACATTTTCTTCTCATAAGTAACACACTTTTGCGATCTTTTGTCAAAGGGGAACGCACAGTTAATTTTAATGGTAGCTGTATGTAATATTTAACAGCTTTTACAAGTCTCAATAAATCATATATAGATCTTAAAGTAAAACAAATTTTCATGACATGCCATAATGAACTGATTATAAATGCAATGTCATTTCGTTGTACATTGAAGTACATAGACTTCTACGGCAAAAAAACAACAACAGAAAAACTACTAGTTTGGACACAAAACAAACAACACAACTGTTTGGGGCAGATCTTTGATTTTGATATGGCAAATGCATGTACTGAGTAAATATGTCAATGGTTCAACATTCAACATTGAGCAGTAAGTGACTGTATGGTTTTGTGTCTGGATAATCCACTAAAGGCAGGAGCTACATGGTGACATAATACCCTATCTGACTAATCCACATCAAGACTTGTCACCTGAGTTACCATCATCCTTTCTCACCCGCTTTCTTACTGAGCTTTTCGCCAATGGCTCTGTCCCTTCAGGATTATCATCACCAGTATCCCCATCACCTTTCTTATCTGGTTTATCAGGATCCTGATCCTCTTTTTCTTCATTTTTGTCTTCTTTCTTTTCGGCCTTTTTTCTTGTCAGTAGATTCTTCAGTTTCTGTAGTGGGCCCTTCTTAGCCTTCTCAGGGTCAATGACGTTGAAACTGCGAGTTGTGAGGTTATGCAGGGAACCAAACGCTATGGCAACTACGGTACACGCAAGGCAGATCACATTGTAGGGCATGCTGAAATCTGGCGTTGGGAGAGAAACCAGTAGACTCTCTGTGTGCAGACGCAGGAAAAACTGGGTCGAGTCATCAGTCAGACTGTAACAGGGAGAAACAATTATACCAAATTGTTTCAAAAACAAGAGAAGTGGATAGGCAGCAATTTCCAAGGAAGTTAACAGAAGGTTGTAAATATTTCTAAATTTTCTATAATACTAACAAAGTGACAAAATGGAAAAAAGGACGTGTTTTAAAAGAAAAAGGAATGCATTTTGAGTTACATACTCGGTGTTAAAGTGATAAAAATATGGTCAAGTCCTAAGACACTATTCAACAAGATTTATAAATTGTTAGTATACTATAGTCCTACTCTGACCTCATCTTTAACATCCAAAGTCTCACCTGTCCCTGAACGTGGAGCCATTCTGTGGCACTGCCGTGTACTGTTGACCCGAAGGTAGCATCGTGGTGATCACAGCAGAGTTCACATAGAAGCCATGGTTAGCGTCCGGGGGATACTCTGTCCACTTGAGGAAGGCCCGGTCAAACTCCAGGCTGACCTTGGTCAGGGATTGCGGTTTGAGGCGGAACACAACCTCCAACTGATGTGGGCGCTTCCTGTCCTTCCCTGGGATGAAGTGGGTCTTGTCTGGGGACACAAACAACACTTAACAATTATGGGATTGGAAAACAATCAACTGGTAGATGAAAAAGATGCAAACATATGGAACACAT
>Ga0224511_10002897_pt1 | contig 11951 bp, 3 predicted proteins | sample SF_May12_sed_USG_2_FD_169988 | JGI IMG/M metagenome (GOLD analysis project Ga0224511, IMG submission 169988) | Sediment microbial communities from San Francisco Bay, California, United States - SF_May12_sed_USGS_8_1 | ecosystem: Environmental > Aquatic > Marine > Sediment | place: USA... | reverse complement strand
CTTGCATATTTCATTGTTAGTATTTACACTAACGGTGTCTATGCCGTATTATTACGTTAAAGCTGCGGTTTCCAATCATATCTGCGACTTTGCATCACACGTCACCATTAGGCCAAAACGTTGTATGTTTCCACTAACGTCTCAAAACATAGGGTAGGTAGGCAAAACATTTTTCCTTAACTGTTTTACCGTACATCTTTTGTCAATTATAAATGTGATAACACAGTACCTAAGGTAAATTTTAGCAACTCATATTCATGTGGAATATGACAACAGTTAAATGTAAATTTAAAATAAGTAGGTTAGTGCGTGAAACATGCACCAATGTACTGAAAATAATATTTTGCTCATATCGTCGACGGACACCAAAATACTTTTAGAGACGGCACAAAAATATGGTCGGTCGGTTTAGAGAAAACAAACAACTATTCTTTACGCCTTAGTAGCTGCTGGGTGAAACTGGAGATGAACAGATACTATTTTTTTTAAATAAGAGCACCTAAAATTAATCGTTAAACAAGTATATATTTATTACAAATGTTGTTTTTATTACATTTTATTAGAAAACATGGGTAATTGGCATCTAGAATATTGGTTTTCTCTAGTTAACTTACATAATGATGGTAACAAGTGTGAACGGTTGAAGCGACTTATTCACGCGTTCGGTATAGTTCTTTATTGTTGCCATAGAAACATTTACAACAATGATTTTTCGACAATGGCTGTACGTCAATGAGATATTTATAGTATCGCGTTTTAAAATAAAGATGTATGTTTTGGTGTCAAGATCATCGATTTAATCCGATAGGTGTAAGTAAACTGTTGACATTGCTAGTCCACATCCTTCCTTCTTTCTCTTTCTCTTATTTCACATATAAGCTGTACTCTACCTTAATAATTTATCTCACATTCATTAGTTTATGCATTTATTTATTCGTTATATTAGCATCAACGCTTTTCACATAAGAATTTGATTCACTTTAATACCAGCAATTGATAATTGCACATTTACAGTCACCAAACAATTGTTTTGTGGATACATTACATGTATGTTGCATTTAAACAAACATTAACACTTTGTTTAAACTGCTTACTAGCATAATGTCATATTTATTTGAACCATTTTAATAAAAGCTTTTAATAAGTATAAATTGACAATTGATATACATACACTTCTTAGGGGAACACTATATTTTTAAGGAAGGCATTGTGAAAATCAAAACTTATTAATATAATTGTACTTGCATTATTTGAGTGGACGTCATCGTTAAAGACAGGGAAGCTGATAGGTTTGGAATCAAACATTCCGTATGAAGTACTAAAGTAAATAAGGATACTCAAAATACCGACAAAGATTTTGTATTTTATTAAAAATGCACTTCGTATTAACTTTCAAGAAAAACTTTGGATAGCGTGTTTGACATTGATTTGGTGTCTGCTTACATTGATCGTTCATTGTGTGGTTACATATTACAATGTACTTGCATGCAACAAACACGTTTCATTAAGCTTTCACTATAAGGCGTTAGACTGTCCTTTACGTATCGCCGTGGCTTTAATTTATAGAAACGGAATTGCTTGTTCGTAGCCGGTTACATCATATCACATAACTAATGACAGAAAACAAATATACAGTAAAATATAATATATATTATATTATTCTTAAATAGAAGAAACACTCAGTCAATATCAGCTTTCTCCCTTTTAACAAGTTATTCCACGGCCGCCAATATACCTAACCCACGTTTCAGCGTGTTAACATCAAGTTATTCCACGGCCTTTAGTCTATCCGACACACGTTTCTTCTTTTAGCAACAAGTTATTCCACGGCCGTCAATATACCGGACCCACGTTTCAGCGTGTTAACATCAAGTTATTCCACGGCCATGAGTCTATCCGACCAGCATTTCAGCGTTTACCAAAGCTCATTACTCCACACGGGAACAAAGAAATGTAAACAAAAGGTAACACGTCATCACTTTATTTACTGGAACAAAATGTAGCAAAAAAACACATACAACAAAGCGGCTACAACATGGCTACACATGGGTAGGTGACACCAACGTTGAAAAGATGTACACTTGCTGATATGTACTTATTTTCTTCTCTAAGTTACGCCTTAAAATGTATGTACGAGGAAATTGGAAGTGTGTATATTTTATACGGGTGCAGGCTAAAGTTAAGGAATAATTTGTCGACCATGTGTTATTGTTTAAATACAAAAATGAGCAATTTATGTTAAAATGGAATCAGGCAATAGTTTATGGTTAACAATTTACAGCTTTGTTATATTTAGTAAACAATTACTTTATCTAAATACGCAACACACTTAAAGGAAACCACATGAAATGCTATGTTATACAGACGACAGGTTTAGATATAATAAAGTAAACACTTACTGAAACATAAAGTAACATTAAACATTTTAAAATTAAAACAAAAGCAAAATAACCTTAATTTCAAGCATTCATTTAAAACATTTTTCAAGATACAAGGATTTTTAATGTAAAACAAATTATAAGTACGAGGCAAAAATAGCAAGACATACAATACATATAATCAACCAATTATTTAGAAAAGAGCGGGAGCGGAACCGGGTTGCAAGTCATTTACATCTTGGGCTGTGCCGTCACTTGGAGTCTAAAACGCAAAACAGGCACATTTAAGCAAACCAAACACATTAAGCAACCGACACAAACTTGGTTCGTTAGTTTCCTTTTAATTTAGTTTTTATAATCATACATTTAAGGAAGTATATCATGGGCGTAGTGCTGGCGGTTATAGTGATCATTAGTTGTTTGTCTGTTCGTTTTTTGAAGTTGTTTACCACTGAACATGTTATATTTCGGTGGTCAGTTGATTTTACCATGATTTATAGAGAGAACTTGAAACGACGTCCGATGCCCGAGAAAAACGAGAGAATTAAAGTTACGCTATAACGTACACCGTCATTTGGGCCAATCAGAAGACTAAATATTTTGAGTTTCACTTGTTACGCGCACTTGAAATGTTTGACGTAACGAGCTTTCCCGCTATTTTGACGGGCATTGGACGTCATTTCAAGTTCTGTCGATACGTTTATTATACTAGAATTAGAGCAATATCTATTTTTATCCATCATGAATAAATGTAAAAGATCATGGTAGTGTTTGAACCCCTGACCCTCGGATTAGCAACCCTGCACGATACCAACTGAGCCCACTAGGTAATTAAGGTCTATTTAAATTAATGGGTTCATTTAAATTAAAATCAATTACAAATGTTTGCGTATTTGTGTTATATGTTTATTTAAAACGTGGCAGTGATGTCAATATACGGTCCACAGACTTGTAGCGGAAATTTCGAGCATATGCTTGTGTTTCAAGATAATAGGTAGGTACCCTTTTCTTGACATAGGGCACTTAAGGAAATGTATTGTATACATTAATAAGAACCATTTGTGTCGGTTTAAAAGAAGCAAACAATAAAACAAAAAGCAGCTAGATACAAAACAAACTTCTCAAATTACCAACAAAAACACAAATAAAGCAGTACAAATAATAAGCTTAATAATATTTTAACCATGCAACATGAAAATAAGGACATTGAAAAGTAATAATATTTATAGTATTTATGAAATATAACTGATGTTAGTTGAGTACCTCCGACAAATCGTTAAACATGGGTCTCATGAGAGCGCCTCGTAGTAACTCCCGCGCTGCAATAACGATAATGATTGGATGTTGTTGTAAATCTCTGACCAATGATAAAGAAGCATTGTGATATAAATTTATTATTTTGATCACGACAAAGTCACTGTACATATTGAAAATAACAGAGACGTGTGTAAAGCTCTCAAATAGAATTAACAAAAAGGGGATTCTCTTTCGGGTTTAACTTATCCATGTTTCTAAAAAAATTAACAGCATGCTACTTGTGTTCACCAAACGTAGAATTTTAGTTTGACTATGTAAACGTCTTATAAGTTTTGTTATTTTCATCAAATACTCGTAAAACATGTTTGCGTTAATGCATTTTTCAGTTGATTAGACGTACATGTATTCATTTTTTCTGGTCCTTTAGGGATCATGGATTGTATGTTGTTTACATTCGAAAGAAGAGTTCCGCTAATGCTCTAGGGGACGTCAGTGGTGTAGCATCTTTCATTACCACTGATGAACAGCTTCAATAAAACCGACGCTGCTTTTTCCTCCGTGCGGGATATGCTTCCTGGGGGCTTTCCCTTTCATCGGTTTAATTAAACACCACAGCTGCACACACCACAGTGTATTAGTGTATAAGAAACATGTTTACGCGGACGAGATCAGGTGTTCCATGTATTCTGTTATTGTTTTCTTTTATTATTGACAAGAAAAGCTCTTTTGAATGGGCCGGAATATCATTATTTAAATTACATGTATTAACACCTTTGAAACCATATGATTTATGTTGTTAACACATTATTCTTCGAAACGTTCCAAGAGATCTAAAAAAATATTTTAAATGACCTGATAATTTGATTATTCTATTTCGAACTACATGAAATCGCTATTATAAATCTTTGGTTAATTCTGAAATAGCAGGTTTCTTCAAAACGTAAAACGTTTCAAATAGTAACGTTGAATGATGAAATGAAAACAAATTATTTAATTTAAAGCTAGGAGTTCTTATGGAGAATAATAAAAATGTATAACACGTATGTTAGATAACAGATTTACTTAAGTTAAAAAATTTAATTTTACATGATATATAGACGAGGAATGGTTAGAATTCAATTTGAGAACATAAACAGCAACTGTAATTTTAACCTTAAAAGTAAACAGGAGGACTTCTTTTGTTGAACAATGAAATGATCGGATATTTAAACGTGAAACGCTAGGATTATTAGGTTGCATAATGAAATGACCGCGTATTTAAACGTGAAACGCTAAGACTCTTATGTTGCATGATGAAATGATCGGGAATTTTAAACGCAAAACGCTAAGTTTCTTACGTTGCATGACAGGTTCTTCTGTTGTCATCAGACCACGAGCGGCGGGTAGGGGTGGCAGACCTACAAGCACATGCATATTACAACATATATTTCATCTGGACCATGCAAGTAGTCAGAGGATGCCTTACATATTCGACGGCCGTGAATACGTTTATCAGTATGTAAGGAGTCTAAGTGGAAATAAAAAATTAACATTGTGTGTCAGAACTATTGATATAATGATCAAAATACATGTTCTTATGGCAAGCTGAGGAGCAGATATTTCTACAAGGGGTTGTTGTTGTGGTGGTGGTGTTTTTGTTCTAAATACATAAGATGCGTCTGATGTTCTAAACAACAAATTATATATTAAAACAATTAATATGAATGTTAGTTGGTTGAATGTGATTTTGGCTAAAACAAGGTTTAACTAGTGTGTACACAATGCTTTTAACAAATGTTGTTTGTTTGAAGATAATATTTACAAAATTACGTCGATAATTTGAAACTAATAAAATATTGTATTTCCACTTAGAGTCGGAACATGTGTTTCAAAACAAAGTACACACCTTTGTGTCTTACATCTACATCAACTTGTATTGTGTTATACAATAATAAAAATATCAATACACAGATCTGTTAACAAACACACTTGTGTCCATTTCCTACTTCCGTTGAACGTACTCATATACGGTCCAGATAAAATATATAGCGCAAAGCCAACAACATAGCGGTATAGAGCAAATAACAATGTCTGGTATTTTATTCACATTTTTGCTTTTTCGTTTCACGAAATACTTTTACAATCGTGTTAATCTCAACTTACTTTTATTAACGTACTTTTCATTACGGTTTATTAAAAAGGGCTATATGTAAATGCGTTTTTCTTTCAAATAGTGAATAAAATACACAGTCGCGATATTTAGTGTTCCGTAATGCCGTGGTATACGGACACTTAAAAAGGTTTTTATATAACAAAAGCAGAAACACTGTAAACTGCAAGGAAAGGCATACATGACGCAGATGGTAAAGCAAATCAAAATAACATTTAACTACACAAAAGCTAAAGCTGCCCTTATCATCGTGCATAAAAAGAGAAGGAGGTCAATTATGTTCTTATAGATCAGAATAATTACATATACATGTATTAATATTAATCGACGCCGACATAAGTAGTTTTACAACATACATGTAACGTTCAGCGCAAAAAAAACAATAAAGGAAATGTAAACAATATAACATATTCACAATTTTTTTCATCCTGTCACCTATATGTAATTGTTTTATCAAACCCCACGTTTATCTATTTACCAAATCTCATCGATATCAACTCGTTATTTTCTCCATAAAAATTCTGCATATGTGCAGTGTATCCCTCACAATTACTTATACCTGCAAATGTGTATTGATTTCTCTACACGTGTTTATAATTGTATTCAAAGACCTAAATTGTATGCACATGTTTATCAAACCCCCCTTCATTTAACCATACACTTTTATCAATTCTCTGTCAACTATCTCTACAGGTTTATTAATTCTAACCAAATTAAATGCATACGTTTATAACCCCCTCTCCTTCAACGGTTTCCACAAAAATCATAATTTCTCACACTTCATGTTCATCAAAACTATCAACCAAATAACATATACATTTTTAAGAATAAACACACTATTATATCTACATATTTATCAAATCTATCAGAATAATCATTTAGAGTACATGTTCGAAATAATAATAGATGAATTTGCATGTTATTGGTATAAAATCGATCAGAGTATTATGTACATGTTTATAAAATAATCATTTATATTCTATGTTAATCAAATCAGCATCGGCAACGGTTGTGTGTTTCGTGTTTTAACAGTTTGTGTGGTGTACTGTTTTATTTCGCCGGATTAACAAAGGATTCAAGAAAAAAGAAGATAAACAATGTTATGCATCTTTGAAATTTGTCCGACCAAGTAGGCGGAGTTGCATCAATGACTACTTGGATCTTTGCTAATTAACATAACGTAAATGCTACTATAACCACGCCCTCTGACAAGACTAATATTTGTTAAACAAAACAATCCTTTGTGTCCATCTATATGCGACGATGTGGATCTAAGTACACTTTTATTATTTTCTGTTTTATAAAAGAAAATCAGTTAATTTTATTTTTATAGATATGAAGATATTTTAGTGGAACGAACGGTATTTTTAAACAAGTGTTCAAAGTAAAACGAAAAAGAAATCCATTATGGGCATTAAAGCATACAATGTTTGTTAGCAACATCAAATGCCTAGATATTTTATACATGTACTAGGAAATACACACGTATGTACAGGGTAATTTAGGCTTGTCATATGTTTAGGACTAAATAGGCGGTGGGAGGGGGGTAACATATTTATGAATGTGTCTCTATAAAACCGGTTGTGGGAAAGCGTTACATCAGGTCTTTAAGGGTAAACATATGTTTTACATTCCAGGTTTTAGAATGGACAACACGAATTTCATATCTGACTTCAAATTGAAGTTGTGTTATGTAAGTAGGTAGATAAGTATTTAAGAAAAGTTCTAACTCTACATGTATTTTATAACGTCAAAATATAGTTTACAAGACATATTTACAAGTTCTGTGACATTAGTAAGAGGTGGGAGGAGGTTCGGATAGTAACGATGTTATTAGGGTATCATTACATTCGGATAGTTTAAACAAAAAGCATAGTTTGGTTCTTTAACGCTAATACAATAAAGTTGGTTTATGATTCGTGGGATCAAAGACGCGGAAAGTACGGTATGACAAATCAGGGGTTGATATTGTTTCTCCACGTTAATAGTCACACTTTTTTGTTTTGTAGCATCATGTTAAAATGCGTTAAAACCCATTTTTTAACATATTAATTGTTGTATTCTCCACATATCAATTAGGCTTATTGTATTCTCAACATATCAATTATTGTATGCTCGACATATCAATTATTGTATGCTCGACATATCAATTATTGTATGCTCGACATATCAATTATTGTATTCTCAACATATCAATTATTGTATGCTCGACATATCAATTATTGTAATAAACATCTAGCAGATTAACATGTTGCGATATTTCTTAGCTTCTGTTGTTTAACGAAATCGATATAAAACTACGGAAAAATGTCGGACAGGCCCGAGTATGTAACATAACATGGAAAAACAAAATCATTATATGAGCTTACGGTCAAAGCCCATAAATGTGTCACTGTCTATAAAAAACAAAATGGCAAATATAAATTTACACATTGTTGTTAAGACATGGATCACTTTCAAAAGACATACAGAGGCAAATTAAAATCGCCATTAATCGTTACTGATTTAGTTTCAACGGCCTCATACTTTTAAATATGTAGTTTATTTTACGAATAAACTGATGTCTACTTTACAAAACAAATAATATTAAAATGTCTAGTAAACAAAATAGATATTATAAATTGTTGCACATAAAATGGGATTGCAAACTTCCTAAAATGTACTTCACAGCGGGACGATCTTTTGTGAAATTCCACATACCGCCTGTTTTTGCTGAAAATTCTGGGGGGTTCGTTGTTCCACTTTCTGTAAAATCAGAAAACATGTATGTTCTGTTCTTTGTAAACTTAATTAAGAGATAAGTGAGAACCTTAGCCGTTGTGCTAATTGATTGTTAAACCATGGTTTGGGACAAACATCTGGCCATGTGCTGGAGAGAGGACGAGGATGGTGTGGCCTACACAATTACCATTCATGAACAGCTTCAATAAAACAACTGTTGTTGTTTTTCGTCATGCGTTTTTTTATATTTTTTTCTTTCTCTTCGATTAATAAAATAAGCACCTATCAAACAAGCAGATGTAAAGAGCATACGTGTCCATACAAAATAGGGCTTATCTATATATAACCATTCAAACAACAATATTTAATACACATTTAACTACGTTTTAGTTCACCATATATTTGATCACAAAACGTATTTCCCTTCAGAATTGTTAATTTTCTAACCATAATTATAATAAATAAATTATAATTTATCTTTGTACATTTTCATTTCAACCTTTCCGTAATAATGAGAATAATCACGTGCTATTGAAATGTCATATTATAAGCCACAAGTCGTTTCAATTAAACAAACAGTTGACGTTTATGATACGCTGCTGACGTAGCCAAATACTTTATTAACAGCAAAGTGTCTGTTTACGTTTTTATAGAAGCTTTAATAAAACAGCTTTAATTATGGCAATCTAATTGAATTATCAAATGTCATTTTAACACTAAAACTGCATTGATTTTAGAACGTTTACCTTTATACAATGTACTACATAACATTCTGTGTTTACCCTATATAAGACTCAAATCGTTACACCAAATAGAACACTTACGTGTTTGTATATGATATATCTGCCATTAAAGTTTCCATTTTTCGTACGAATATAAACATTATATTTAAATTTGAAGACTTACGTGTGCCAATTAAACTAATATACAAACATTCATAAAGCAAATTAAAGAACAATGACACAGATAGGTGCAACAATTAAGTTTAATGTTTATATCAGTTCATCACGCCTCTGTTCAGATATAACAGACCGAAACGAAAAAAGAAAGAAATATACTTGAAAATGACAACCGCAAGTAGGTACTCTGCGAATTTATATACATGAGCATCACGGAAAGGCGTATAATTATATTAAACGTATTAGTATACTTATACATGACAGAAGTGAAAAGATTTTTAACGAATTGTTATACTTTAACATATCCAGGTGGGTGGAAATTTACCGATTCGTCACCAGCGAACATGACGGACAGAATTAGGTACGTAACGAATTATTATTTTTTTATATGAGTTCAAACGTAAACGTACATATATTTGTATTTCATGTCAGAACGTCGGAAACGTGTATATATATGCCACGAGAACAACCATTATACATAGATCACACATGTCGTTGCTTCCATATGCGAAACAGTCTTCGGCTTCGTACTACAATCCTTATGTACGTGTTTTGAGTTTAAATCAAACAGATTTCAAACTCAAATTTTGTACCGATTGTATGAACTTCCAATCATAAAACCAGAGACGTTGATGCTATGTATTGAAACACATTTCTATAATAATTATTATAAGAAGGCTAGATTTCTATTAAATTACAGAGCACATATTTTGTTTAAAACGTAACGATTGCATACAATAGATGACATATTTCTAAAAAATCATTGTGTGTGACTTACCTTCAGATATTTCTTCATAAATACTACATCAGACAAAAGAATCTTAAAACTAATCAACAAAAATCTAAAATACAAACCAATTAAATAATTACAAATGTTATCGTTCTACACAAAAGGAACTGTAAATTGATTTAATGTAAAAATCTGGCAAATAGTTTAAACTAAGACACACTTAAATCTTAACATTCAAAAAGGTTGCCGCTACAGTATAAATTCTACTGTGTTCAAAAATTGAACTTAAAACATACCATACCAAATATTATACATTGCACCTTTGGCAATACGGAAAATATGTGGAAATAATCACCAATTTAGGAAAGTGTACATACCAGTCGTTGGCTCTGAAAAACAAACGCAATGTTTAGGATAAAATCAAGGTATACATGTATATGCAGGTACATTAAGACAAAAACACGAAAACAATTATTTAGCATGAGAACGGAGAATAATTTTCATGATGAAGGACAGTAACAGTTATTTTGGATAAAATAGGAAGAATATATATTTACGATGGAACACAGTAACAAGTATTTTGGACAAATTCGAAACTAATAATTTAGGATGAAATATTGTAAAAGTTATTTGAGATAAGATACAAAAACACATTTTTAGAATAAATTGCGAACACATATAGTTTGAACGATGAACAAAATCAAATAAAGAGGTTTAAGCATAAACACTCATTTCATATAAAATACGAACATAACTATTCGGGATGAAAATACGATAAAAATTAGTTTGGATGTTAACTTACTGCAAAACGAAAATCTAACAAAAATGCGAGAACGACATTTACCTCTTCTGTTTTTTCAACAACTCAAAACTTTAATTAATAATAGTATGCAAGTAGTGTTCTTCTTTTGCTTAAAATGTGAATGTTCGCTGTTTGATAGTTATGTTTGTCATGTATATTATAACAGTGAATGAAATTAATACAAACCATCATGATCATTATTTTTATCCAATGGATAAAGATTATAATGTCAGGTGACAATCTGACCTATTAAATACAAAATAAAGCGTTCTTCCTGTTTGTGAAAAACCTGATAACACGAACAAAATCAGAACAGAAGTGGGAGGAGATTGGACATTTGCGGAACTATAAATTCTTTGTCTTTGTGAGGCAAATGCTTTAGACATATTACATAATGTAGTTACAATATAGTGTTTGATGCCCGTATGTGTTAATAACATAAATTCTTCAAAATTCCACTTTGAATTCAAATGTATTTATATCTTCTTTCTATAAATATTTAATGATACACAGCAAGGGAAGACTGTGAACACTGTGTATGCGTTCTACTTGCATGTTTTATTACCACTGATGAACAGCTTCAACAAAACCGAGGCTGCTTTTTCCCGTGCAGGCTATGCTTCCTGTGGGCTTTCCCTTTGATTTAGTTTAATCATTAAATGAGTGAACAAACCAGTCTTACCCGTTGTAGTCGACCCAAAGTCAAGGGCGTCGCCATTGTTAATGTGCCTGGACGCTTCTGAAATGAAAAAATCGTGTGTTAAGCCCCCCATACACACACAATATAATTGTCAAAAATATTGAATCAATAAAATTGATGGTTACATTTCTTGCCACAAACTGTACAAAAATATTGATCAATATTAAGTTCATTAGTACTTTGAAAATAATAGAAAATGAATGGATTCCAATGTATAATGACCGTCTAAAATAAATGAACAAATTTCGTTACTTTTGAGTCAAATAGTAAACATATCTCAATATATTATGGACCTTTTTGTGTTTCATTAAAAAA
>Ga0224511_10002896_pt1 | contig 11952 bp, 5 predicted proteins | sample SF_May12_sed_USG_2_FD_169988 | JGI IMG/M metagenome (GOLD analysis project Ga0224511, IMG submission 169988) | Sediment microbial communities from San Francisco Bay, California, United States - SF_May12_sed_USGS_8_1 | ecosystem: Environmental > Aquatic > Marine > Sediment | place: USA... | reverse complement strand
TTTATTGATATAACTTTTATACTCAATATATATGGTCAATGCAGAGTTATTTGTCCCGTCTTTCCAGTCAACTCCGGCGTGAATATAATAAATGTGAAGTTTACTGAGCGTTACTGTTCACGCTCGAAAAGATCTGTTTTGACCTAAAATAGTTTTACACACTTCAAAACTAGTATCATACTTTAGAAAGTATTTTACATTCATAAAATGCACATGCATTTATTATTGTCTTGAAAGCAGTTTTGTAGTTAATCATTGGCACAAATATGTAGTTTAAAGCCAGTTTATGCCATTGCTGTATAATTTGGACTTACACTTTTGCAAAACGATAACTTTTAGCCAAATGCATGAAACGTGCGTCATGCAATGACATTCCAATGATTCGAAATATGAACTGTCTATATAAGATAAACACAGTTTACAAAGCACTGACGTTAGCATTGCTTTCAGGTAAATAGTGAGATTCCCGGTAAAGATTCGTCACATTGCGGTCAAATAAGGTCAATGCCATGACTACAACGTACATAACCGTAATTGTTAATTTTAGGTGTTGTCTAAGAGAGACCGCGTGCATCCTTCTTATGTACATTGTATTTAGTTTGTTGGGCCAATTGTTATGTATTGAATAGCTACACCACCAACAGCTTGTAGTGATTACTAATGAATAAAGTTCAGTTGTGTCCAATACCTGTTCTGAATATTCTGAATGGGCTTTATGTAGTCATATTCGTCTATTTAATAGTTGTCTACGTCGATAGCCGACTGTGTCTATACACATTAATAAAACTATACAATTACAATGTACATCATGATTTATGTCTGGTAGACGTTGTATGGACTGAAGTTTTGTTCCCGAACACGTCGTAACATATTGTGGTATATATGATGATTAATCTGCCAAGTTGTTCTAGAATAAATATACGATAGTACATCTGTTTGTGTAATAATATTTCCTTGCATGAATATGTTTAACAATGTACAATATAAATGATAACACTTGAAGTGGATACAATAGAGTACTACATTTATTTTTCACGTGAAACATAGTCTTGTTGTAACGTCATCACTTTATGCATATTTGCGAACATTAATTGCGTATTTAATTATTTATACAGCTTTAGAAAAACAAAATGTCGTTTCGAAAAGTAAAGAATTAACGCGTTTGTTACTTTCTTAAACTGATGAAAGGGAAAGCCCTCAGGAAGCATAGCCTGCACGAGAAAACAGCAGCCTCGGTTTTATTGAAGCTGTTCAAGTGTTAAGTCACGTGATTCCCCCCACCGTGAATCATACTCATCAGAAACACATATGTTATGGTGTGCAGCCAAATAACATTATATATAATTTGTTCTTATCAAAAGAGGTGTCGAAATAGTGTGACAAAATACATTTGCAATTATGAAACATGATTGTTTTGTCATAACATTATTCATATTTACCAGAAACACCACGAAACGCATTTTCTGTCATTACAAAGTTATTAAGATGATATCAGAATGTGTTAATCGCAAACATAACAATTTTAAAGAGATAGTATAAAGGGAATTTCCACAAAATGGTAATAATTATTATGTCATAAACGTTTTATAAATGAAAGTTCGTTAGTGTTTTGTGAAAGTGTATAATAGAATCATAAAAACATAATTACATAATGCAGTAATGCCAAGCCGACACCCGATGCATATACTGTTGTATAAATATTCACCTGCTGTTTACTTTCATTTTGTTTGTTATACTTTTGCTTTGTAGTTTACCAATTGCGTCGAAATAAAACAAACTGAAGCAATAATTTGCTTTGTGAGTAGCTTCATCAGATTGTATTTTGTTTCGTATATTTACAGAATAGCATCACCATACTTCTGAAATCAACTGCTTTTATAAGTGCACTGCAAAGAGACTTTGTTGATCGAGTGATAAATGCTTGCATGATATTTGTTGTCAGGATATATAATACATATTCAGCTAAGAGTGATGCTTTAGTTATTTCTTACATAAAATTAATGTGAACGTCTTTGTATGGTGTTTTATGGGCTTGTTGCTAGAAACGGTAAACATATTAGTGAAAGAAAATATTTTTGTTTAAATCCTCAACATACTATGTTACGCACTATCCGTTCAAATTGTCGAACGTTATAATACCTGTCGTGAAATAATAATATACTAGAACGTGTCAAAATGTTGTGAGTGTTAAAACGTTTTAGCCAGCAACAGTGATACAAGTGTTCTGTAAATGCAATATATATTACGCCATATTTTCAAACAAACGTTTAATTTCCCTCATACATGTTTTTGGTGAGATATACAATAAGCGTTCTTGCGTTAGTATTCTCTAGAAACTATGATGACATTGTACATCAAATTTTACATTGCTTTTATACATTTAGAAGCAAGTCTGGGCCCCAAACGATAATGAAAAACACTGAGTTTCACGTGTACTTTTGATACAACCAATACGATCCGCAATTATTGTAATGCTTAACTTTTACATATATTATTGCTATTCCTACCGTACAACATTGGCAAATATACAAATCGTGGCATTTTCACCATGACATAAATACCCAGACGACCACGGACGCCGTGGTAAATGGTTCTTTTCTACTTATAAATACATTTGCTGCAATTATTCATATTGTCTAGGAGAAACAAAATGTCTTACCAAACGATAGAAACATTAATGTATTTTCTTCTTTTTTTGGACATGAGCATTATGTATTGCAGGGGAAATGACTTTAATAATGTAAATATTAATGGACACAACAAATAACGCTGAATCAGTATAGTGTGCCACAATTCTACATTTGTAATATGTTCCCATATACAAACACGAATCTTTGTTTGTTAATTTCTAAGACACTGTTTTAATATAGTAAAATATTCAGCAAAACAATAGGGATACTAATTAATAAACTTCCTTATTCATGTACATGTAAATTATTTTAAACATTAAAAAATGCGACCAGCAACAACATTACACGATTGTCTTACGTACTGTTAATACTGGTTATTTGATTTTACACGTTGTTTGTGAGTATTCCTAAATTCAACTAAATCTCAAAAGAAAGCATACAATACAACGTTTATCGCTTCACATATTAAAGAAACTAGAGCACAGAAAATATATGATTTGGGTAATAGACTTAGCAAAGAAATGTGATGTAAAATGGCTTACACTAAAAAATTTAACTACATATTTTAAAAGATGAAAACATGCATGTAATATGAGGTAAATCCTTTTTGTGTCCGTGGACAAGAAAATGATTTCCCCTCACAATGAATGGTATATATATGGTATGAATGGTATATTGGAAATGTCCTGGTTTGTGCACATTTTTCTTCAAAACTAGCACATGGTACCTATTGTTTATGCTCTATGACGCAGTTATTTAGACCTTTAGTGATAATTTAGATTTGTTTCCGTGTTAATGCCCAAACCGCACTCTGGTGACTTTAAGTCACTCATTTGTAAGCTGTATTTGTATGATAAATCCAAACAGTACAAAGCATCTCAATGGTGTTGTGTTAATAGGTTTACGCGTTCACGTTGTATATAATGTTTGACTATACAGTGGCTCCAAGTCAGAATGACTTCTAATAAACCCTTTCTCGTGTTTTAGACACGATCGATTCGTAACGGTTATTGCTTAATCATTATGTATTGGACATTTAAACGATTTTGCAATTGAATTAAGCTATTAGTGGCTTTCCATTCAGGAAGTTAATTTTTAAAAGAACACAACATTCATCTAGTATATGTGATTCTAAATTTAAATGATAGTTCACACTTGTTATTCTAGGAAATGTCTCGTGCACCATATATTTTCCTATCGCTTGGGGATAACATTGATTATAACCAGTGACTTCAAGCACGGCTTACGTGTTCATTTATAACCCAGTTGATAGCAAGAGATGTGCACAAATTGCATGGATATATATAAATGATATTAATAAATAAGGAAATAGATGTTGGTTCTGCGTGCTATATCATCATCATTTAGAACACGTTTGAGAGCATTTCAGCACGGAGGCCGTTGAGTTTGCAATTTATAATTGTGTTTTTACAACAAAACACTTGTTCTTATAATGAAAAGCATCATTTCTTATATAGTTATAATTAAAATGAATTAAGTGTTATTGTGCCTTTCAGCAAAGATGCAAAATAATATATTTTGATTGCGATGTACCAATTCATTTTTCGTAGACGTCTGGCAACCACTGTTACAATCAATCTACGAAAAGGAAAGTCCTCAGGAAGCACAGTCTGTGTAGGAAAATAGCAGCCTCAATTTTAATGAAGCTGTTCATAAATGAAAAAGAAAAATGCCAGTTCATTGACGCCCTAGCGCATGCGCGAACTATAATTTCAAATGTAAACAACATACACGCCACGATCTAAAATCAAAGCATCACGGTAACATGCCTTCAGTGTATGATTACACAGCCTTTTGCCAGTTGGCGTTAACATTGAAATGACGTTATGTGGTCTCGTTCTTGCACAATAGAACTTACAAATATTTACGAACGTGTTAGTTTCGTGCCAATACCCTTTACAGCTTGTCAAGATAATAAGTGTTGTTATTGGCTGTCATTTCTGGTCCTTGAGAAATCAATTAGGAACCCATGCGAATAGTCATCAACTGGATAAATAACACAGACGATTCGAAGAAAAAATACTCGAAATATACGATATATTAGAGAACAAATCGTGTTTTATTATGAACATACAATGTAGTAAGTATTTTTCAATCGTTTGAAGTGTAAAGCACCCCGCGGCAAGGATATACAGGTAAAGTTAGTTCGTTCATCCTGTCGTTTATTCGTTCGTTCGTTCGTTCGTTCGTTCGTTCGTTCGTTCGTTCGTGTGTTCGTTCGTTCGTTCATTTATATGTACACATGACAAAATTTAGATTCCCTAACCCGCCAACATGTATGTATGACAACTTTAATAAAAGACAAATATTTAATTTGCTCATTATAAGCGAAATACAATTAGAATTGCTTTATATAGTAGTACCGCGTGCGTTTTGGTTTTTACACTATGTATTCAAAACAATGTAGCAATTTGCAATAACGGCGTCTATGCTTTGCAATTTAAGATAATTATATTTACTCAACCCGTCTTTATAATATAAATTGAAGAGATGTACAAACAAAGACACTCTATTAACAAGTCAATGTTCAACGAAATATTTTACAAACCCTTTATTAGCTTCGTTGTTTAAAATTGTTTTATTAAGAGTATTGCTTAACTGTTAACATGTGTGAATTACGTAATTCAGTTCGTTCTAATTCACTGTTATGCAGACATTTGGTAAGAAAATATAGGTTTCCTGTGAATTAGTAGTCTTGTTAGAGGAGCACATGCCATGGAAATAATTACCAGTATTCTTACGATCATTATATAGTGTAACTAATAAACAAATTATAACAAGTTTATACGATAATACAGCTTCGAGATCAGTAGGCGATAAGCCCTTCTTTATTCCATGATATGCCAAGCTTGAAGTACATAACATTGCATGTATGCACATAAAATACCAGAATTTGATTGAAGCTTCATACAAGAACAAATTAATTTAAATTCAGTATAAAAATTATTAAAAGAAGTATTTAATTACTTTGTAAGATGTTTCTTGCATTTTTACACAAACAATTTCCCTATACATTTTGTTGAATTGAATGTAAAGTTTGGTAATGAATACGAAAATAATGGTATCTAAAACAAGTTAAACAAATAGTAACTATGATGATAATAATAATAATACGCATTAGCTAACAAATGCTTTAATGACGCGTTGTTTGTAAGCTGATCATATACCGTAACATTTGGCTCTGAAACCGAGTAAGACATCGTTGACCTTTTAGTCCCCTACCAGTGTTCTCAGCGGAGGGGACTATAGGTTTGTCATCCGTCCGTCAGTCAATCATTGCGTCAGTCAGTCCGTCAGTCTGTCAGTCCATCAGTCTGTCATTCTGTCTGGTTCTTTTGATAACTTGAAAACTAATAAAGCTAGGCGCATGAAACTTGGTACGAGAAAAGGTTGCAATGTGTACAATATGCACGCACAACATTTGGGTCGCAACCTTGAAGGGCACAGCATGTCCTTGAAGCAAAATAACTTCGTCTGATTTTAAAACTCTTTCCCAGAAATGATCACCATATTGAGACGACGTGTCGCCAGCAAGATATGGGTCGCAACCTTGAAGGTCAATGTCACAACATGACCTTGAACTAAAACCGTGTCCGGCCAATAACTTCTATACTGCAGTATAATTAGTACTGTTACTTAAAAAGCAAGTTTTATTGGTCTACAAGAAGGAGGAATGTGTCCATTTTGTACATCGTAATTATAGTTTTCTATCTGAAAGTTGAATAAATTATAAATAGCAATAAACATTAGCTTATGATAATAAAAAAAACATTTTTGAAGAACAGAAAGGGGACTACTGTATTGCCCGCAATACTATTAAATGCTTGTATTTTCTAGGATTGGGATAAACGCCGTGTAGAAGTATACTTTTGTCTTTCGTACACATTTAATGTTGTTATAATGGTTGTCTACGAGTAAAGCAGACACTGTCTATGCACATTTGAATATCTATGTAATTAGATAATGATTAATGTGTGGTAGAAGTAACGACGAACATTTAGTTTCCGAAAATAGCGTAACATATTTATACAGCTGTTTTCTTTTAATTGTTTTTAAATTGTGATATTAGCAATTAGCGAACAAAGGCGGTAATATAATTTTTTTCACCAATCTACTTATGATTTTTGTAAATATAGCATCAATTTTAAAGAAAATCTGCATTTATTTGTATTTCTGATCTTAGCACTGTAGTCTACCAATAAGAACAATTATTGTTTAATAAATGGACACCTCAACTGAAAAGAATGGATGTCTGTTATTTTATACAATACGGATAATAAGTCATATGTAGTTATCGCCAGATCGCAATGTGTTGCATGTTAACCAAGAATCTCGCCTTTCTTCTAAAGCAATGGTTCATTAAGGCAATGCAGACGTTGTTTATCTCTTAGCCAATATATGTAAGGGAATTTTGGATGTGTTTATACAAAACACATCACAAGTTAAGTGTTTTCACGCTGGTATTGTTTATGAAAATGTTAAATTGTTTCCATTTACTATATTCACTGATTAATTATGAGTGTAAGGATATTTTGGAATCACACTACTATAATGTTGATCCGCTTTATATGATAGTATATATTTTATGTTCAAATTGTCAAAGGTTAATGTACGCTTAAGAATGATTGTTATGGATAAAGACTTTTGCTTTAACAATAAACGTATTGCTTAAAGTGACAAGAACTTTGAGCGAACACATTTAATGCAGCCGTTGCTATTGCAATGCACGGTTCCACAAAGTTTTAATCTCCGCCCACTTCTGAAATCCATTGTTCACGTGTTAAGGTTTATCCTAATCAAGAAGTACGCTTTCTATTGTATAGACTAGGTCAGATTGTCACCTGACAATATATGCCTAATCCTTTTGATTTAAATTAACCATGTACTGTTATAAATGATCATGATTGACAGTTGTGGAACTGTCCATTTTCTCGTTACTAGTACACTAAATAATAGAAACATTAATTACAACGTTAACGCTTCTCTCTTCTTATTATATACTTATAAATGATCTGTATACAATACAAGCTCTAAAATACAACACGCCGGATTGGAAACTCCGTACCATGCTTCCATCGTGTGTAACGGATTAAAATCCCGTATCACCCTCCCGCTATGTGCAATGAATAACAAGCGAGTTGTGACGTCACACCGATGTTATTTTTAGAATTAAGCGTAAATTATTGTGTAAATCAGCTGTTTGTAGATTTAAACTATTAGAAAAGTTATGGAAAGTATATAATAAAAGGAACATTATGTTAGCATATTAATCCGTCGGTTTGTATCACTTCTCGTTGCCTGTGTAAGGTCGTATCCTTCGGTCTCGCGTGATACGACTTTACACAGGCAGCTCGAAGTCCGCCGGGTCAACATGCTAACATAATATTCCGTTTATATCCCTCTTTCTGGACATGGTTGTTTTATTTTGCTGAAAAACCGGTAGAACAGTGTATTAGATGTTTCCGTATTTTTACAATCACGAATATCCTATTAGTTTCCCCAGCCACTCAAATGTCCTCGTTTCAAATGCAGTAATTATGCAAGAAATAAAACAACAGGTTATTAGTTAATCATTCACATAGAAAATATGACGTAGAAAATGAAGGTGCCACCAGCTTAGTCTTAAACTGGTTTGCCAGTTTTATTACTAGTTTTTATGTTTCCAGTTGTCAGTACATTCCAACTCCTTACTGATTGGATTAAAAAAGGGACATGTACCGTTATAAATTATAAAGATTGACAGTTCGGGAAATGAGCATGAAAAGTGCAGTCACACTGTAGCGTACAACATCAACTTATGTGGGCGTATGAGCAAAAATGCATACGCAATACATATACTCATACGCTAGTCTGTAAATGCATCTAGAATATTAAGATTAAAATTCAGACGATGCTCTTCTCGCCATTTCACCCTTGAGCTCGTCTACCTAGTATTTGGAATACAAAGAGAACAAGGGCCTCGTTAGTCTTTATTAAAATGTTAGTGGCTGTATGTAAATACTTGTTTGAAAAGGTAAAAAAATTAAACATATATTTTACTGCATGTAATTGACGGCTATATTGTTGAAACGATATAGTGTCAATATGCTGATACGGGACTGAATGTAATAAGCTTCTTCATTAAATAATCACCAGCTGTTAGCGCCGTTACTATTTACACGATGACAATTGGTCTGATAAATAGACACGTCAATTAGCTTGAATGCATGTGAAATATCATAGACAACAAGAATAATTATATGTGATGTACAGAGTCGCCAAACAGTGCTAATCATCAGATCGCAATGCGTTGCATGTTTGCCAAGTGCAAACACAACGTTCTTTCGTCCACCGCATGTTTCTCCTGAAGTACAAAATACGGAGATTAATTCATGCATATACAATTACTGGTTTTGTAGTGGCGCTTTGTACAATAATATTTCACTTATAGTTGACATTTTTTTAAATTACGACTTTGCTAGTTTTCGTGTATATTAATATCCCAAAGATCTTTATACATTATCTGTTAACAATAGTCATGTGTTGTAACCAAACTACGACAACAGTTTTATTGATATGACGTTAATACTCAAAAGCTGAGATCAATGCAGTGTTATTTTATCACGTCTTTCCAGTCAGATTCGGCGAAAATATAATAAATTTGAAGTTTACATTGCGTTAATGTACTCCATTGAAAATATTTTTTTAAATAAAATGGTTTTACACATTTCAAAACTATTATCATACTTACATCCTCGTTCACACTGTCTCGGTTTTTAGTCCCGGTTACACCGTGCTGAATCGGCGTACACCAGGAAGTGGACCCGGTGGTTCCAATTTTTTTAAAACAACCGGGACGCACCGGGCTGCGAAACAACGTCGGCTTATTCCGGGACATCACCGTAGCTCTTCCGCTTTGAACCGTATCTCCACCGTAAGACGGCTAGGCGAAACCGTAGCCACCCGTCATGAGCTGTGTTCACGGTGGAGATACGGTGACTCCCGGCTTGGCCACGGTGTGTCACGGAGCAGAGCCGGCGTAGCCCCAACATTTGCCGGTCGAACTTCGGTTTGGCACGGTAGCAGCCGGTTAAACTGGTAACGTTACGGTGGAGTTTCGGTATGACTACAATACAAGCCAGTATACGCCGATTGAACTACAGAAACAATATGCAAACCATGTCTGTATAAGTTTTACTCAGGTTATTTGTATTATTCTAAATAACTTCCGTATAAGACTAAGGAATGGATAGGGAGGTAAACTTTCGTTGCTTACGCCATTACAATATTATCTTTTTTCCAACTCCACTTGCTATTCATTTTTGCCTTGGTATGTACCTTGAAGTCTGTACCTTGCAAATGACATATCTGTTATAAGTTCCACGAAAATGTCATTGATATTAGTATGCTACCGTGTAACACCGGGGCTTTGCCGTCCTACTTCCGTGACTCGCCGTAGTGACACCGGGGCTCTTCCGCCGATGCCCAGGGCAGAGCCGTGGTGTATCGGGACGCATCGGGATACTTCGTAGCGCCTCCGGGGCAACGCCAGGAATGCACCGTCGCAAACCGTAGCATAACCGGGACGGACCACTTCTTTCTAAAACCGGGTCTGGTCCGTAGCACTTCCGGGAATGTATGAACGCACTCGAATTCCTTCACGAATCGTCCCAGTTCCCTGACTACAAACTGCCGGGACGCACCGGTGCGTACATCGGGACAGCGTGAACGAGGCTTTAACAAGCTGTTTTACATTCATAAAATGCACATGCATTTATTACTGTCTTGAAAACAGTTTTGTAGTTAATCATATGCACAAATACATGTATGTAGTTTTAAAGCCAGTTTATGCCATTTTATATAATTTGGAATAAGTTAACTTTTATCATTTGCAAAACGATAACTTTTAGCCAAATGCATGAAACATGCGCCATGCAATGATATTCCAATGATTCCATCAAGAACTGTATATATAAGATAAACACAGTTTTACAACGCACGTACGTGCGCCTTGTTTTCAGGTAAAAGATGAGATTGGTGGTAAAGATTCTTCATATTGCGGTCAAATACGGTTGACGACATGACTAATATGTACATTACCGTAATGATTTATTTTAAGTGTTGTCTTTGGGAGCCCGCAAGCATCCTTCTTTTGTACTTATGTTTGTTGGGCCATTTGTTAGGTAGTGAATAGCTACACCGCTAACAGCTTGTAGTGATTACTTGTAAATAATGTTTATTTGTGTCAAATACCTATTCTGAATATTTTGAATGGGCTTTATGTAGTAATATTCGTCTATTTAATGGTTGTCTACGTCGATAGCCGACTGTGTCTATACACATTAACGTAACTATACAATTACAATGTACATCATGATTTATGTCTGGTAGACATTGTATAGACTGGACTTTAGTTTCTGAACATGACGTAACATATTGTGGTATATATGATGATTACTCTGCCAAGTTGTTATAGAACACGAGCGTACAACTGTTTGTGTAATAATATTTCTTTACACGAATGTGTTTAACATTGTACAATATAAATGATAAAATTGTGGACAAAATAGAGTACAATTGTTCACGTGAAACATAGTGTTTATTCTTGTAACGTCATCACTGTATACAACTTTTCGAACATTATTGGCGTGTTTAAATATTTATTCAGCTTTATAAAACAATAAATGCCGGTTCAAAAAGTAAAGAATTAACGCGTGCGTAAATGTTTATTAAAAAGCAAGCGTTCATGTTGTATATAATGTTTGACTATACAGTGGCTCCAAGTCAGAATTACATCTTATTAACCCTTTCTCGGGGTTTAGACGCGAAATATCCGTAACGGGTATTGTTGAATCATTATATATTTGACCTTTAAATGATTTTGCAATCCAATTTAGCAATTAGTGGCTTTCCTTTCAGGAAGTTGAATTTAAATGTGCACAACATTCATCTTGTCAATGTGATTCTACATTTTAAAGATAGTTCACACTTGTTATTCTAGGAAATGTCTCTTGCACCATATATTTTCCTTTTGCTTTGGGGATAACATTAATTGTTACCAGTGGTTTCAAACACGGCTTACTTGTTAATTTATAACCCAGTTGATAGCAAGAGATGTGCACAAATTGCATCGATATATATAAATGCTAAAATAAGGAAATAGATGTTGATTCTGCGTGCTATATCATCATTCAGAACACGTTTGCGAGAATTTCAGCACGAAGGCCGTTGAGTTTGCAATTTATAAAAGTGTGGCTTTCAAACAAAACACTTTTGTTTATACAGAAAAGCATCATTCGTATATAGTTTTACTATTATTAAA
>Ga0224511_10002895_pt1 | contig 11953 bp, 5 predicted proteins | sample SF_May12_sed_USG_2_FD_169988 | JGI IMG/M metagenome (GOLD analysis project Ga0224511, IMG submission 169988) | Sediment microbial communities from San Francisco Bay, California, United States - SF_May12_sed_USGS_8_1 | ecosystem: Environmental > Aquatic > Marine > Sediment | place: USA... | reverse complement strand
TTTTACTTTTCAACCGTAGAAAAAATCTTCTTAAAATGCAAGTTACCTATATTTGCTTAAATAAATTAAAGGGAAGTAATTCTACATCTTATTACCTCCCTTTAATATGAATAAAATGAAAATTTTCAATCTTGTTTATAAAATCAAAAATCCGTAAACTGAGAAAAGTTGTGCGGTGGATCGTCTTAAAATAGCAAATATTTAAATTACAAAGGTTTATAAAATTTCTTTCTAGCTGAAAATATGTGAATCCATTAGGAAGGTCATACCTTAACATTATATTTGTCTGTGATTGTTGTGCAACAGTGCTTTATCTTAACAAAAAATAAAGCAAACATATAAACTTTAAAATTACATCTGATTTAATGATAAAAATTATTGATTTATTCTGTAATTGAGAATACTCTTTTGTTTTTACAACACCCATTACAAAGTGAAATTAATTATTTTGAACATAAACCTGTACACAAACGGCTTTATCATTATTTCAGAAACAAAACGAATTGATCGACAATTGCCAGAGCAATTTGAGGAAGGAGAGCCTAACCTTATTGTTTGTCCTTCAGGTAAGATGTTCTGTTTAAATACATTTTAGTTTCAATTATTTATACATTTATGTGACTCCTGTATCGATTAAATACAATTTCGACACAAAATAATGCTTATGATACAATTGAGTTTAGTCTGTCATTACTGCTCTTGTAGTCTGAAATACAGATTCTAGACTTATTCCATGTAATGTAAACATTTAAAAACAAAGATAACAAATGAGTTAAAATTATGTGTAACAAGTTTATATTTTATATTATAACGTTGTTGTAGGTGCTGTTATATTTAACTCTTCTATTTCAGACGACATTCTGAATGTGGCCCTGTCTATATATAAACATGATCAAAAGCAGCCATTGCCAACTTCAGACGAGGTGTTAATGTGTACGCCTTCTACCACTATTGACGAGGTATGATGTTGATTGAAAAATGAAGACGCATATTTCAAGGCTAATGTCATAACAAATATATAACATGGCAACATTTTAAACAGTTAAAAATAAGTGGTAATGGCAAATAACAAGCTTTAAATGTAAAGTACATATATGTTCATTGAATTTTAAAATATATAATCTATTTAGCACATTCACAGAACACACATATTCATGGTTTTATGCTTGTCCATGTATAAACAACAATTTCAAAATATCCATTGAAGATTTTTCATTCAACACATTTGTATGTCGCCCTTTCAAAGAAAATGCATTACACAAAGATTGCGTTGTCCGTATTTACATCCGTTCGTCGGTCCATCTCAAAAACTTAGTTTGACAATTTTTCAATATTTCTTCATCAAACCTTTAGAATATATTGCGTATGGCAACATTGACATAAAAATCATGACAAAGTCTTTAGGTCAAGGACTCATTTGCTAGAGTTTTGCCCCTTCTTGTACTTCTTTGTTAACGTGTTTGCTTTTCTGACAAAGTATCTGAGGGCGACACAAGAGTTCAACTGAACACCCATCTAGTATTATTCTTGAATAGGTAGACACCTTCTGGAGACGTGCACTATTTGACGGCACTGGCAAGATCCACTGCTTGCTCCACGGCGACATGTTGAGTTATGATGTGGTTGAAGAGGCGCAGCTGCATTTAGACGAGTATCTGCAAGATATCCACCATCAGAAAGGTACTGAGGAATAAGCCATGAACACTTTCATAATGATACTGATATGTCGATTATGCTGGATAGTGAGCTAAAATATGGATATCGATAAAAATAATGATGGTATGCTAATGATGATGCTGCTGCTGATGATGATGATAATGATGATGATGCTTCTGTTTGTAATGATCATTCTGGTGGTGTTGTTGATGGTGGCGGTGAGGTTCGTGATGATGATGATGATGATGATGATGATGATGATGATGATGATGATGATGATGATGATGATGATGATGATAAAATGTTGATGGCTTTGATAATGATGCTGGTGATGATGGTTAAAGTATTCCGTATATTTTATATTTTGTTTTTGCAATTGAAGAAAACTCATCAATATATATGACAATTGTTTGCCAGATCTAAAGTATCGATTGTTTGTCATATGTGGAAGTGACAATGAAAATCGCTCAATTTTTGTGTCATCGCTTGACAAGTTTGTGAGGCAGGTGGTTCCTACAAATGTGCAACAGATAAAGAACTATGTATGCCACAATTTGATTGCATTAGATGACAACAAGCCTAAAGCTGCAGAGGTTGACTTCCAGAGGTGATTATTTCTGTGCTCACTTTTTTGTTTGTGTTAAAATAGAATAAAGCAAGAATGAACAGCAATCAAAATGAAAGTTACACTGTAAAATATTAAGAGGAAATGTTAAAGGGTAAATAGCTTCAACAATACCACCTTAGAAGAATGTCGAGGCATGTCTGAGGGTCGACTTTATAATCAAAATGATTATATACATAAAAGGGCTATTTGCAAAGTAACACTCGTTACTGTTAGGATTGCTAACATATTACGATAATCATTAATAAATAAAATGATTGCCCTTAAAGATGCTAGATCTGTATCTTTTAGGTCAGATTTGTTTATATCTTACATTTAAACCATTTTTAGGCAGCGAAACCTACTCCCGTAAATATGAGAAACTGCCAAATATAGTGGTTCATGCACGTAAAATATTACAGAAAAAATGTATTTGTTGAAAATGTCTGGCCCGCAAATTTGGCTTTGTTTGTTTACGTTTCGACCCATTGCGTTGAAACTGTTAAATGGCTTGACTACGTACGATATTCTCAGTTGACTCGGTGGTGCAGTGGTAACGCATCCGCTTTGGGTGCAAGAGTTCCCTGGTTCAATCCCCGGCTCCGGCAAGGGTTTTTATGTTTGATCTTTTGTATTGTTGTTGTTGTCTTTTACTTTTTTGTCCAAAACACATTATTTATCGAAAAATATTGCAATTCCTTTTACAATGTTAATTTATTTAGTATACTCAACGTATTGCAAGATTTGTGATCGATTATAAGGGTGAAAAGATACAGACCATGCATCTTTAAGGTTTTTTTTAATATTGCAGGTCAACAGTCCGCGTTGTTCGCTCAGAAAGGGCAGGGGATGGGAAAACACTGTATGTGCGACGTCAAGATGAATGTCTTCAGTCCCAAGTCAGACGCTATCAGCCTAAATTGATTACGGAGCGAGTGTCGATACCGCTCCAAGAGAAGACAATCAACCTGCAGACATTGACACATCGCCTACTTAAGCATACACCAGATCCAGATGAAAACACTGCCAGAATATTCCATATAGACATCTCCTATGAGGTATGCTTACATCTTTAATTCATTTGCTACATATATTTGTTTAATTTTTAATATGTTGTCTTTCAGTTTTCTATTTTCAGACACTTGTAAATGCTACTGTTGAAAACAAGAAAATGCTCTCTTAACTGTTTAATAATCTAACTTGTTTCAAACGTGTTATATCAATGTTGTACAATTGTAGCAAATTATCATGCGAAATTGTTCAATATTTAAAATCTGACGCTTGAGACTTTGATTTAAAACAATAAAATGAAACATTTAAACACAGGTAGGTAAAATAAAAGCACATGTGTTAACAATGATGAAGTCAGTAAGTGAACTTGACTCGGAATGCGACAAAAAATGCCAAAAAGTAAACTTCTGTTTAGGTTGTATCTATAAGATGACAAGTAAATAATCACCAAACAAGATTAAATAAAAATATAGTTATGCTTTTGAATATAGTGTGAGGTTTGCTATAGCTTAAAACAAGTTTAAACCCCCAATGGAAGTCATTGACACTTAAACATGACATATCTACATTGTTTACAACATTCTTTGTTTGAACATCTCTTCAATTTATATTATAGGTTCAAGAAGGCATTGATTTCTTGCTGTTCAACCTACTGATACTGAACTGTCTGGTGGACTCTGAGGGCTATGTTTGGCGACGGTCTCTGCAGGACCTTTACCTGATAGAAACAATGCACATTACTGTGGAAACCAGGACAAAACACGTACGATTATTTTGTTTTTATATGTGGTAAGATACATTGTAATTATATTCATAGAATGTCCGGCTATTCAAATAAAACTTTTAGTTTTTGGCTCATCTGAACTAAAAGGGCTCTTAAATTACCTATTTTGACATTTGTGTGTCTGCTGTCGTTGTACATTGTGTGTCAATATGTTCACCTTGAACTTTTCTCAGAAAGGGTGAGCTGGATTTTCACCAAAACAGCACAGGAATAATCCTTTAGTGGCCCCCTACAAATGTATTTCAAGAAGTTTCTTTTGGTTGCACAAGTAGATCACAGGGTTTAAAACGCAGTACAAAACATTTGGCGCAAAGCTCAAACCACACTACATAAGCTTTCATATTTTTGGCAAAGCATAGTCTTTAGAGGATTTGAAGTAATAGATCACCATTTAACTTTCTGTTTTATTTGTACTGCAGGGTACAAAGGTGACTGTTGTCCACCCAGTGTTCGCCATACTGCCAGATATTGTGTGCAGGTCTCCACAGGAGAGCGTGCATGTCTACAGGGACAACAAGATGGCCATACCACATGGTTGGTACTATTTGAAGTGAAGGAAAAACTTTTTCGGCATTGGTCATTCCTTCAATATTATATATTTTCGAAAGTTAAGGGCATACTTTATTTATTGTCAGTACATACTGTGCATAATATAATCATTAATTTAAAAAAAAAAATATTGATACAGTATAATAATTGTTTTAAATGTTTAGGGTGGACGTTATGTAGTTTGTAACCTAAATAAAACAGGATGTTATTTATCTATTTAAAGATTACAAGCCGACAGACCAGCTGTTTGATGAAAAGCAGTTCAGAAGTCCACCATTTCAGAGGACCTTTCAGTACCTGGATAGATATGACCGAGGAGAAACACCACAAAATGTCAACCCCCACAAACCCGAGGGCGACCCTCAGACATGCCTCGACATTCTTCTAAGGTGGTTTTTCCTTTTCCTAATGCCCACCTTCGAAAAAGTGGGGTAATTTGTTTTGGTATATTGGTCTGTCGGTCTGTCGAACGGTCTTTAGGCAGTCCGAACAATTTCCGCTCATTATCATAAAAACAATTAACCACATACAATGTAGCTTTCATACTTTACATGCACATTGGTCTTAGTGAGGACCAGTATTTAATAAATTACTCTATGTCACATATTTAAATGTCCAGACTGTGTACACATTTTTAAAGGCTCACTTCCATAACTGTGTACACTTTTGTAACAGACTCCCTGTTTTCATTAATTACCCTTCTCTATCAAAAAGCCTTTCCGACAATGAACGCCATGAGGGCATATGACTGTGTCGTTCAACATCTCTTGTGGTTGGTTGTTTCAGTCCAAAATATAGAGTGCCGTCTCTAATTGGTGATTATAAGCAGTTCTTATGGAGCTTAGTGCGTCATTTTATTACCTTGTTTTTCATTCATTTCTTGTCAGACGTTGTGGTGTGATTTATCCCTCCTGGTCAGAGCTGCACCACTTTGTTTGGTTCCTCAACACACAGCTGGTCGACTTCGAAGAGAATCAGTTTGTTACCGTTGCAGCGGCAAAGGATTTGCCAGGGTTTTCTACATTTGTGCTCAAGTTTTTGATTCTTATGTCACGAGTAAGTTTTCTAAGTAGAAAAATGTTGTAAATGCATGCAAGTATTGATGCATAACTCAATAGTAGTACAATGCTGCCAGGTATACATTGTTATGACCTGTAGGTATACTTAAAGAATGATTCTTATTTTGGTGTGGTTCATGCAGATTTGACGTGCACGCGAGAGCTCGTGTGCACGTCTAATTTGCATGAACCGCACCAAAATAAGAATCATTACTTATATTTACACTTTGTCTGAGTACTTTAAAACATTTTCAAAAGAAATATTAATAAAAATATCCAGCTACCGTCCGAATTTAACAGCGTTAATGAACACGTGAAATTGTTTTCATTGGTCAAACGACGTTACGCTGACCAATCAACGTTCTTTTATTAAGTAAACAATGGCGTCAGTTTTGCGCGTCAGAGCCGTGTGGGTCATGCAAAATGAACGTCGCTTTTTTATTTAGAAAAAATAAGCGAATGTAAATATAATTATGGGAATGATAATAAGTATAACAATTCAGGCATTTTATATAATCAGCTCATAAGTTTATTTTAAATAGTTTTACAACAATATTTACCTATATAGGACTTTGCCACGCGTTCGTTGAACATTAGCGAGGAATCGCCTGGAATGGTTAGACACGGTGCTGAAAACAACGACAACGACAATGACGACGACGATGTTCTTAAACGCTACCAGATGCGGAGAACATGGGAGTCAAGGTAAATTTGGTTTGCGAGTTTGATGCGAGTGTTTCTCAATGATCTTCCATTTGATAAGAAATATTTTATAGTAAACTAAGAATTTTTGGGCAGTCTGTTTATAGGATATTATATTAGATTTTAATCATTTAGAGAACGCACACATGCTCTTGCATTTAATTTAAATTATCAACTGTTTTGTAGCCCTCACCCATACCTGTTCTTCAACTCGGACCGAAATTCATTTACATTTCTCGGGTTCTTCATTGATCCAAAGACAGGCAACCTGATTGATCAACAGTCCAACCGAGTACTTGAAGAAAATATAATGACACGAAAGCTGTGTTACTCACTCATCAGCAATCGTGTACCGATAAGAGAAAATTTTGATAAACTGACAAGGTTTGTACTTTGAAAATAATTCTAATAATAATTTCTTACTTATTTCAAATACACAGTAAGTTATAGCTCTCCCTGTTACAGTGTGGGATCCAGTATACAATGTAACTGGGGTGGGTCCTGACTTGTATAACTCGTTGATGGTTGTGTTAATTCCGAAGTCTTATTGCTCAATTATACTTTATTTCCGAACTTGACTGTTCAAGTATGACCGTGTATTGTTTGTTATTAAAAGGTGCGACAAAATGGCGTGTTTAACAAGCTGTAGTTTTATAATCAGACATATATTTGAACATGATTGTTTGCAAACTGTAAAAAAGTATTTTTGGCTAGTACTGCAAAGTCGTCGGTTTCACCAAATACACACAATGTTTGTGTGAACTATTTAGCTTTAAGAATGTAATTGAACTGTATATAACTTTTAACATCTTTGTCCGAACACTGCGTCGCAAATCATTTAAATAATCCTAAAATATATGTTATGTTTATTATAATACTTATCTGATATTGTTCATAGAAATTTACCTTTAGTATCATTGCTTACAAATTCGCATGCACAACACGTGCTCGTAATTCCATATAAAGTTCACCGGAATTGACGTTGCTATCAAATAGCATAAATGGTCGAACTTTGTTGGAATATTTCAACACAAAAACAGACAAACCAATCTCCTCACAGCGATTACGCCACGCGTTGCTACTTTAATCTCTGCCACCAGCAAGGATCACGTGACGATAGAGTATGACGTGAAGTAAACATGGCGGCCTCCATAAACACGTACCCGACCGGAAGATTGGCGATAGCATCCCTACCACTAAGCACATAGTTCAAACATTCAATTTGTTTGTCCTTAAGTTGCAATGTCGATTGAAATTTGCTTGCACAATCAGCGAGGAGTTGATCATTCATGTTTGGTTTTCTGTATGTATTCAGTATAGTGCGTTGAATTTTGTACAGTACGGTGAAATTTTACTTTCATAATTTTATATTTTTTCATATTTTATGTTACTTTTTATTTTTGATATGAAAAGTTAATCTGTTGAAAGTAAAGATACTATATTTTTAGGAGAAAGGTCATGAAAAAAAAACCTATCCGTCAGTATTTTGACGAAAAACATTGCTGGTTAGAGTGATATAATGTACTGTCAAGGGAAGTAATCACTGTGGGGAGTTTGCAGACAAACAAGGGCAGTTGACATAACTATCTGTTGAAGGCAGGCAAAAGTAACGAATGCAGATAACCAAAGTAAATGGGCATGATCAAGTAGGTGCCACGTTACCTTACAGTGTTAACGCTTTTATATAGTACCATGTAATATATCACAGTAATAGTGTTGGCAAAAGGTGTGTGCGTGACAGCGTTGTAAGGGACCTACTGTGTAGATTGCTTTATACAGTTTATGTATGCTATATGCAAGCATTACTGCCTCACTACAAGGTCCACATAGTGCCAACATATCAGTAAAATAAAGTATATTAGAAAAGATATATTTTCAGGAACGAGAAGATTGCCAAACTGTGCAACATAATGGGAATTAAGTTCACACACGATCCTGACCCAACATACGAGCTCACAATAGACAATGTGAAGAAGATTATGGCCATCTACATGCGGTTCAGGTAAAACATTGCGTTATATATATTTATTTAAGATTGATTAATGTTTCTATTTTCAGATACACCAATGATAATACTAAAACAATTATAGTTATAAACTAATTATTTTTCAGTTTTTGTTTGGTTTTGTCTGCATTTATTGTATATTTATCTTATATATAATATGCGACCAAGTATGTATAAACTTATAGAATTGTTAAACACCCAGAATAAATCTGAACTATGTATGCTTAGTAAATATGTCACTGAAGCAGTCAAGTTACGATATTCAATTATCTATTAGATTCTTTATCTAGTACAACCATGTTGTTTCATTTAAAGTGTTTAGACCTAAATTTATTTGTATAAATTTCCATATCTTAGAATTCCCAGTATTTAGCATTGTTTGTTATATCTATTTTTATGTTGTTATGTTACCTCTATCAACGTTAATCCATTACCCTTTATGTTTATAAAGCAACCAAGATCTGTACCACTATTCACTATGAAATTCCAATTTGATTTGTATAAATATGTTATATCAAGAGAAACTTTATAGTTTATGTGTAATAAAATATGTTCTGTTCTGTTCTATAAAAATAAGGAGTGTCTTGATTGTAACATATTTTATATAAACTATATAAAACCTTTATAATCTGTTAAAGTGACTCCACTGCGGTCTGTTTGTGACTCACGAAACTTTTTATCCGAAAATCTATTTATTCTTGTTACCTACCTCATTAGTGTATCAAAACTTACTTTGTAGTATCTTTATATACACTCCATCGATTTGGCAACTTGGTTTAAACTTGGAATGTATCTGTTGAACAGGAAAAAAGCGTTGCAGCACTTTTAGAAACAAATATAATACAAGTTTTAAATGAATTGCCAGCCGATAAAAGACAGATTAAGGCACCTCAAGATAGACTGTTATGCCCTATACACGTCGACAACACTCTTTTTAGTGTGTTACATGACTAGACCTCAGTGGAGTCCCTTTAACAATCGAGCATGTTTGACTTATATTAATATTACGGGGTTTTATTGTGTTTAGGTGTAACATTCCTGTGATAATAATGGGCGAGACGGGATGTGGGAAGACGAGGCTGGTGAAGTTCATGTGCGCCCTGCAGTGTCCGCCTGGGGTAGAAGTGAGCAACATGATGCTCATGAAGGTATATGGAGAGTTGAACAGTCTTCACATACAATAAAATTTAGGAAGTTGATTCTATGTTGTACACATGGTTTCTTATTGATATATCACACCGTATGAACATATTTGGGGTTTTGATTTTCATTTAATTGTTGAACAGTGTATTTTGTTTTCCTTGTCACATGACAACATTTATTTCTATGATCCCAGCTCATACCACCGCTTTAAAGATTGGGGCCTATTGTTTTGCTAAAAAAATATTATTGAAATTGTAATAATAATTACTTTTGAATAAAACATAGGACACGGTTTTGTGTAATGTCGTTGTTCCCTTTAATAGTATTACAGATTTGAAAGCAGCTGACCTCTAGATTATACTAGAAAATCAAATATTTCAAAGTATCTTTTCAAATATATGTGTCCGAGTCTGACATTTTGGGTCCAATAGACTATTTTAGCGATATTGATAATTTGGTATCATTTGAAAAGGATATGTTTGCAAAATACGATTTTATATATTCAATGAACATATACCTATTTTTAATGTCTATATCACTACTTTAAAATGCATGCCTAAAGCATCATAAACAGTACATGTGTTAAATAAAAGAGTGATACATTTTTAGCAATACATGTGTGGTCAATTTAATAAAATAATTTTGTAAAGATATGATATATTTACATCATGTTTAAAGAATTTTGAAATGGAGACGCTTTTAACAGTTTTTGTCAGCTAGTAAAAGTCCTCTTAAATTCCCTATAATTTGATGTGTTATTTTGACGGCATTTTAATGTGTCACGTCATTTCGTCAATTGAACCCAAAAATTAACGCTGACACATATATAAATGATGTTAGAAACAAAATAACGGTTAAAACCTACATACTTTTTCTCTATTGATTTCAAAACAGAATATTCACTTTTCTGCCATCGTGATATTCCTACTATATATAACGTCTACTGCGTTAGTAACGCAGTATTTTGTGCTAAGAAAAACGATGTTTTACCAACGATTTTGTCATTTTTCCTACTTGAATTAAGGGGTCAGTAATAATAAATTTCTCCACTGAACATAACTTGACCAGTATTTACCGTTAACTTTTTTTTTCCATTTTTTTATTTTATAAGCATCCGGAGGTCAGGTGCTGTAAGTGGAAATATTTTACATATTTTATAAAGTGACCACTGTGACCTTGACCTTTGAAAAAGTAAACACAAAAATAGGGGTCATATCCTTACCAATATATTAAGTAAATGTCATTTTATTGTTTTTTTACAAAAGTGACCCTTGTGACCTTAACCGAGTAAACCCAATATGTACATGTATATGAGTCATGTCCTCAACAAGACCAATCAACATGTGAAATATGAAAACTCTGTGACAAAAGATTCTGACGATATAAGCGGAAACAATGTGGACTGTTAAAAGAGAGACAATTTTCACTTTTTGTGAATAATAAATGACTTTGTAAAATGCAATTTAAGTTCATTACATGGGTGCCGCCATTTTGACTGTGTCACATGACTGAACGCCATAACCACGTGACACATGTGACGCAGTAGTCATATATGCGCTGATAAGTTGTTGCCTGATAACAGTGTTGACATTTTGTACACTTTCAATAAAATTGCCTTTTGTGGATGTATCAGTGAATAAGAAATTTTAGAAAATACATACAAAGAAACCTATATGAACGTTGGTTAATAACATTGTGAATTTATATTTCTCGCATTTTATTTTGAAATATTAACAATGGATCTCAACCTCGGAAGAGCCCTGGTGGCGGTCAATCACGGTTCATGTAAAGAACACAAATCATAGTACCCCACTCGAAAACACAAATATTCCTCTAATATCTTTGTCACATAACACAGGTTCTGTGGCAGACAAGTCGAATTTATTACCCCTAAAACGCATCTATTTTGCCAGCCCGAGTTTTATTGGGGTCGTACTGATCGTCTGATAATGTTGATGGCCAGGGCAACCAGTAATTTGATCTTGTCAAAAACTTAACTACTGCAGAAATGAATTATTTTAAGCATTTTTTTGCACGGAAAGAAGACAGCATTAAAACTGTTATTTTGTAATAGATGTTGAGTTCGCAAAAATCGGCATTTAAATAGTTTTAATTGGTACTTATAAACGCGCGCAAACAAGTTATCCATAACAAACATGTTCACATTGAAAAGTGACTATTGATTGCAATTTGACAGTATATACAAGTCTCTATATTTCTTAACTATGATAACTTTACGATATGAACGGTCTTTTTTACAATAAGGGGTCCGCGGCAAGCATTTCATGCAAGAAATTACTGCAATTGTAAATTGTGTTTCTTTATGTCTGTTGCGTCCTTGTTTACTCCGTGTTTTGTGATGTTCTGTGTGTTTTTGTACGGGCCATTTTGTCATGGTGCCCATAAACTTGACTTGTCCACATTGTTTACAACATTTTTTC
>Ga0224511_10002894_pt1 | contig 11954 bp, 4 predicted proteins | sample SF_May12_sed_USG_2_FD_169988 | JGI IMG/M metagenome (GOLD analysis project Ga0224511, IMG submission 169988) | Sediment microbial communities from San Francisco Bay, California, United States - SF_May12_sed_USGS_8_1 | ecosystem: Environmental > Aquatic > Marine > Sediment | place: USA... | reverse complement strand
AAGGTGCATACAACAGTGCGTTTAAATGTAGAAACTGTGTTATATTTTGTCATTGTATGCATACATTGTATTTAATACGTATATCTACTTAAAATCAAAACCTTACCAGTACACACACCGGCGCATTGGTATTGTCGTATCTACGATAACACTTAAAATGTCTTGCCATGTTTTGCATGAGATGGATTAGCTTTTCTAGATGACTAGGTCATTGCGCTGTATTCGTTTTGGTGTTAAGAGGCAAAACTGAGCCTAATTGGTTTGGCGATTTAGACAAGGTCGCTAAACTATCAAGCAAGATGGGAATTGATAGTACACCACATAGATATTGAAAAATAAGGGCCACACGCCAATTACCTATTTGTTCAAAATGTTTCCATTTTCTAAAAACATAAAAATAAAAGAATTTAATGTATGTACTAAACAATTTGTCAAGTTCTATGCCTTGTATTCGCGAAAAAAATACATAATAAATTCTTTTACATGTAAGTCTTCTACGGAATACATGTATGAAATTGCAGAATAAAATCATTGTGCAAAATGTTATAAATTATTCATCCAAAATACAACTTTGTACTGTTACACAAAATTCCAGTTGTGTTGTGCAACATAACATTTAAATAACAGTAGTCATGTTACAGACTTCACATTAACAATACAGCTGTGCAATATTAAAGAGCATGCCTATACAAACTAATAGTTTGCTGTTATAGAACACTCAGCCACCGCAATAGTCGCAATATTCCAACTAAACACACACATGTTTGTGCTTCAGAGAACTTATTCACAGTACTCTTACATCCTGTCCCATAATACAATTTCTACCATACAGATGGTTCCTGCTATAGAAAACGCAATTATAGTACATTTTCGCGTTACAAATACTTCTCAAAAACAAACATTTTTGTTTTACAAAATTCATTTACAACAAAAGTGTAACTTTACAATTATGAACAAAACACGTAAGCATCCTTAAACAAAGCAAACGATGTCAGTTGCAGAACACTTATTTTATAGTAAAAAAAAATGTGTCCCTGTTTTCTCCCTCAAACTCCTAATAAATCTGACAATTGAATTTATTTGTCCTTCCCCGAATCGAGTGTTTCACATTTCGTTTGATATTGTGTGAAAAGTTTATTTATGCCGTCTATTTAGAGCATGATATGCGTGTTGTTTTTCGGTGTCGCATTGTTTTTGCCTAAATGGCAAAAATCCAATCCATCGTAAGAACAATAGTTGTCAATTGGGAGAAATATTAAACAAGCCGAAATGATGCTTTAAAATACTGATTTCCTTTGATCTCATAACTTATTAGGATATCCATGTATATCCTCGTTGTAACGAGACTATATGTTTATCAAGATAAGCGTATGTAAATATATTTAATCATATAAACAAATTACATCAAAGGTTTAATCTTGTTTAAAATATAAGCAACTGTCTTGACAACCTGAAGGTTTGTTAAACAAAACAAACTCGTTTTACACACAGTATGTAATTGTATTTATACTTTTATGCAATCTGGTAACAACTCTGTTCTAATCTGATCGTATCCTAGATTTTAAAATACTAAAATACTAATATTTTTTTATACTTTATTGAATACTACGAGTATATTAAACAGTCAGTACGAATAAGATTAAAAACACACATTTCCGAACTAAATGGAACCCGACACAGTAAACGGTCTACTCAGCACATGCGTCAATCCTAATATGTTCTAGTTAACCTAACGGCTTTTGTTCGTGTAAAAGGCACATCCACAATAAATATGGCGAGAGATAATAGATAATAGAGAATAGGACATGATCTGTAATATGGAACATTATACATGTATAAGGGTCAGGTCTGTTGCGTCATTATGTTGTAAGAGTTTTTGTGTCGTCCCTTGTGTTAGTTTTTGTACGGGCCATTTTGTCATGGTGCCCTTAAACATGACATATCTACATTGTTTACAACATTCTTTGTTTGAACATCTCTTCAATTTATATTATTGGTTACAACAAATAGCCTCTGGCTAATAGCAAAAGTGAAACGGAAACTCTGGTTGTGATATTAGAAAGAAAACATTAATAGGTCAACAACATCTGCAGTAATGAAGAGTTACTTTTTATGAATTCAAAACAATAGCTTGTTGAACAGTGTTTTAAAGTGCAAAACAAAGCAACACAATGTAAACACTATCTGTTGAATGTTCTCCCCTAGCGCCAACAAAGTCGGCATCTTTCAATATATATAAATAAAGTTTAATATTCTTCACAACAACATTAATATACGTGTATACAATTACTTAAATTTGGTATTTCTATATGTTCATGAACATTACAACATCAATGGTGTAATCATGTTCTTAATACCCCCATTACTTTTACTTATGTATACTATAAATTGAAGAGATGTGTAATGAAAGAATATTGTACACAATGTAGATATGTCAAGTTTAAGGGCACCATGACAAAATGGCCCGTACAAAAACCAACACACGGAACGACACAAAACACGTAGAACACCATGACGCAACAGACATTAAAAATATTTTGTGTGTGTTTTTCGGATCAAACAACGTTCACATTAAGACTTACTTTAAGTGAACGTTGTTTGGTTCAAATATACATAATGGACAACATTTTAACCATTAATGATATTTTACAAATTTTCATTACATTTCTTCATACAACCAAAACCTACAGAATATCTGTTCATGGAACAAAGAAATACTAGTAGATGACTCAATCTCCTAACAATATATGTTTCCCGAGCGACTTCTGCGCTACGCAATGACCAATTTTAAGAGAACGCTCACTCTGACCTGGACTGACTTGACGTTGTAGTTATCCTTCTTGTGGTCGAGTCATTTTATTATCAGATCGCCTATTACTTTCCTATATAAGTCGCTCGCCTGTCAACCAAATTATTGTTGTAGTCAATTATTGGACATCTTGAAACAATCTCTGTCTGGATACAATTGCTTTCTTGATAAATATTAAAACGGATCTGTCGTGTTGTCCAAAAACGAAGGTCCAATCAGACAAAATAGTTCACTGTAATTGTAAATTTTATTATACAAACAAGTTGGATATAAGAGGTAACAACAAGGAAGAATTATTTCCTTCAGCCAACTACAACGGCATCAACTAGGAAAGAACCAACAAAAAAATAATACACTTCAATGTATTGATAGCTTAGATGAATGCAGTAAAATACAATGAGTAATGTACAGAGACTTCTTCTGTCCGTGTTTCCATTTTCTGTATTCTCTCATGGTCAAATAAATATATACCATTTCTGGACACATACTTTTTTTCTATATAGAGCAAAGGAAAATGGTTAGTTAAAGGTCGACATATTTTACTTTGTTTTTAAATAAAGGTCTATAACTATATTTTTACGGCTTCCCTTTCAGTCAAAACAAACATAGATTCTATACTAATGTTACGATGATATACCTTGTATTTTACGACGTTTATTAAACTATGGCCAAGCACAATTCGATACACAATTTTTTAAAAATACCGGTCTTAAAATAAGTCAACATTTTACTTTTAATATCTAAAGACATTATGCTTGAGGAAGGGGAATCACAACGATCTCTCCAAAGATTCTAAACAATTAACTTCCGATCTAGTTTTTCATGTTTGCGAGAAAAACGCTCACAAGAGCGCGATAAGTCTGTCGAGTCCTGCAGTGATCGAATTTGACGCTTGATTTGTGTTTTTACGATGTTCATATACTCGATAAAAGGAAAGAAACACTTTCGTCTATTGATTTTCTGTAATACTTTAGAGTGGTCCACAGTTCGCCGTCTTACAATGTTAGTATGTTTGAGTGGTTGTTGCTGCTGCATCGACAGTCAAATGGTTCAATTTTCGAAATAATGTTTATCGACAGAATAGTTAATAAACAATTGCTGTGGCAAAGACATAGGCGCCCCACTTGAAGCTGCAAATCATCACAAGGCCACTGCATGTAACCATTCGACCAATGAACAATGTTCACTGGTAAAATATAAACATTGGCATCCAGGTCGTCAGCGTCGGTGTTTGACTTACAGATCCAGTCGCCATTCAGATTTAATATTTGATTTATATGACGGAATTATAGCTATATCCAGTCGTAAAACATCAGCGATCCGCCGTCTCTGACTTTTGTATGGTTTAGTCTTTACTGCTCCTGCAACGGCAGGCATATGGCTGATACTAAATAATGTTTATCGACACAATAGATAATGAAGAGTCGCTATGGCAAAGACATAGGCGTACCACGAAAAGTTGCAATTCATCACGAGTCCACTGTCTGTAGACCGTCGACCAATGAACAATGTTCACTGGTAAAATATTGACATTGGCATCCAGATTGCCAGCGTCGGTGTTTGACTTACAGATCCACACATCGTATTTTATCGCACAGAATTAATATTTGATTCATATGGCGGACTTATAGCTGAACTTAGTTGCAAACTCTATCGTTGCAACAAGCTATCTGAAAAATATTAACTTTTGCAACACTTCGTGCTATTGATATGTTGCACAACATGTCCAGTGCCATTTCCCGACAAGAGAAAGTCTTTGTTTTGACACTTGCAAAATGTCAGTTAAAATGTCAGCCGTGAGTCTGACACTTGATACAAAATAATCACACTTTCACCAATGGATTAAAAAGCATTTTGGTTTATGTTTATTGACATTTGATTGTTTTTCCTTTATAAAATGCCACCAGGGACTATGCAGTAGTCACGATTAATGTGCATTAATATTATATGGAACGATTAATTGATATCGTTCGCCTCATTACTAAACATTTTTGTATTATCATTGTTTAACAGGGTTTGTATCGACTATTTATCAAAGATTTACTTCAAAATGATTTAGTGTCTACTGTTTATCCCTCATTGAACAGAAATTGGAAAGGTACAAACAGCATAAGGAAGGCATTAGGTCTTAAAGATAAATTTGAGAAATCTGTCCCTTTCCACGTGACAGAAAAACCACTTTACCCCAGTTTTTACACTATTTAAATTAGTTCGCATATAAAATTTTAACAAAATAGACGAAATGAATCGAGTTGTTTTTTTAATTATTACAACGGGTATTTTCTCTTTTCTTTTCTTAAAAATAAGGGTGTCGGCGACCTCAAAATAGCACGTGGTGTTTGTTATTTTCCTATATCTATAGCTAAATACATTGTGCCATTTTTGTATAAATATATATAGCTTTCTGTGTGAGTAAATGTACAAAAATGTATCATTTCCACTCTTTTATTCACCAAAACGTGAGAAAACCCCATATAATTCAAAATAGTTTTTAAAAAGCAATTTATCAAATTGTTATTACCGGTAGCAAACAATTTCCTGAGACACATTAAACATCTTAATCAGTTTTTGTCAGTAACAATCAAACAAAAAGTCCGCATTACAAAAAAACAATTTCTGCTTTATTTAAATTCGGTTCAACAAAAAGGAAAGAAACTTAAATTCACAACAATGTCGTCGCGAATGTCCTATGCAGTTTAAGTGTACGTATTTGTTCGCAGAATTGACTCCAATATCGGTTTATAACTCAAATAAAAAATCCTATACACAAATTGTTATGTGGAAATGTTATTTATACAGTTGTTATAAAAACGTTACTTTAGTATTGAAAATATTCATGTGACATGAACAAAAACAAATATTATAGCAATGACCAGTAGACGTGTTTTGTTTCTTCTGCAGTTGTCCTATAGTTGACACTAAAACACTATCGTTTGTTATCCCACTGTCACCCACCAGAGACGAATAATGTCAATGCGTAGGTTAAAGAGGTGACGAGATGCCTGTGACTTTGTTACCGGCCGTGGGAAGATCTAGGAAGGAGCAAATACGGACCACAGGGAAATTACCGACAAATTGCGTGGCACTTGGTGTCGAGCACTTTCTGTTCAAGTATTTTTTCTAGTAGAGTGTGTATCACATTATACAGAGTTTAGTTAATGCTCTTGTTTTAATTTTATTCACGTTTAGCATAAAATAGTTGTTTGATACTAAATGCACTTGTAAAGTACTTGTATTTAGCGAATCATTATGACGTATAAGTCATGGAACGCATACCTAACCATTTGTATTAACGAAATACAATTAACTGTTTCATTAATAATTATTTATCGATTTATTATAACTCCTATTTATACACACTTGATTATATACTATAAATGTATTTCTTAAATATTGATTAAACTAGCCCTTTTTGAAAATATCGACACCATTTAGTTAGAATATGTGTTTTTGCTACAAACCATCCTCATTCTGGCTCAACATTTATCAAACACGATATTTTATCAAACTTGATTTATGAGGGTCATTTCAAGGCATGTTTAGATTGGCATGCTGAAGTAAGACGAAATATTCCATGGCAAATGATATAGTGGGTTTTAAAAGAGCAGAAATTGCAAAGAATTTCAAATGTAGCTAATACATAGTTTATAGGGTTTTTACAGTGTTAAAGAACACCGTGGTTTTTTAGTTGATTTCGCGCTTTGAAATTTTTGGGAATTAAATAATATGGAAGATATTTTTTCTACTGCTACTTCCTTTTCAGCAACACTAACATTACTAGCATTACACACGTTTGTTTTTTTTGTTTTGCAAACTGTGTTGAATATTTAAAACGACAAAAGTCATCAAAAAGAACCACGCAAACATGGTTGTTGTGACTTGTAATATTCATTATTTTGTCTGACATTTCTGGGATGGTCTTGTTGATGATCACGCAAGTAACGCGTTTATAACATACATACAGAACTAGCACATTAATCCAATCAATGAAAATGATTGTGTACTTTATGGCCACCAGTGCAACCACTGCTTATAGAGTAACTAATTATGCATAATCAGATACAATCAAACCAACAAATTATTTTGCCGTTTTCGTTAACTGTACCAACTAAATCAATAAATACCAATAAATATATATCACATTTAATGCTATGTTATGTTACTATATCCGCGACATCGAAATCGTTTGCACTCAGGTACATGTGACTTTGTTTGGTGAAAGGACTAAGCGTATTTAGAAAAGCTGGTCCGGCGTTAGTTGGTTGTATTATGTAGTTTAGTAAATGTAAAATATGTATTATTTCCAATCATGAAGAGGATAACAGTTAACACAAATAAACATTAATGACAAATATATTGATACCGAACCTTAACATTTATTTTAGTTCAAATATAAAGGCTATTATAATTTTAAAAAACTTTAGTTAATTGACGTATTTGTTTTATAAGTCTTTTAATGAAAGCTTCACATGATAAACTTAATTAAATTAGTAGTTTTGCTAAAGTACTCTTTTGGTAAGTTTAATATTTCACCATATAAGTAAGACCAATATGACGACACGACGTGTATGGTTATGAGAACGATGTCGAGTTTATTAGTACAGTATGTGTACACTTTAATTGTGTTTCAACGTTTTAATAGCTAATTTAAATATTCTCCCCGTCAGTTTGATGTTACTGTCAGTCTAATTTATTGTTCCCATGTTTAGGATAATGATAACACAATTCTTTAGACTTTCGACTTATAAACAACACTCTTGATACAATTGTGAAAATAATTGGATAATTATATGGCAACTTAGTACATTCAAAGGTTACGACACAAATTACTAATTATTGTTCCCCATGTTATGGAAGAGATGATGAAATTCCTAAGATATTTTGACTTTAAGCAACATGTGTGTTGTAAAACCGATCATCGTGTTCTTATTTTTCATTGTTGTTGATGGAGAGATCTGTAATTGTATAAAGACTTGTCAGTTTGACAGTAATTTAGCATTTCTTGGGGTTTAATTGAGTAAGTTTGTCTTTTGTTAATGTCAAATATCGAGAAAAGAGGTCAGATTTCCAGTAAGAGGGAAAACGGTTCGTTGGGCTTCGTTTCTTAAATGCCTTAGAAATAGCGGAATCACTCTTTAAATCAATTACTTGGTTGTTGCGTTTCTTTGAAATTGTAGAGAATACTCATACATGCCAAAATTAAGCATCTTTAATACCAGAAGTATTAAGTTTATAATTTGATATGTGTGTTTACTTATAGACATTAACACAAGTTTTGTTAAGAACACTTTCTGTTTTGGCCTGTCTGAATTGTTTTGTATTATTTAATTCATTGTTCATTTAATTCATACATGCATTAAATGTCGTCAATATTTTAAACGTATACTATATGTTTATATAAAATTTATGTAATCTATTCGTTTCAGCAAAAACCTCCAAAATGAACTGCACGTACATCAAATACTTCACTATAAACGATGACCGAGATGGAATTCCCCAGACCGATGCCATTCTACGTAAGTAAAAGTTGCGTTTCTTGATAACTTCAAACCATTTATTAAGATGCATTGTTATATATAATATATTTCCTAAGAAATACAAATCAATATTTCAAGTAACAGGTCTTCTAACCAGGACGTAAAACATACGTAGAAATATTATATTATTATGTTTCGTAAATGAAATATGATGATATTGTGACATGTATGTCTCACGTGTTGTTGTCGTTGACGGGTGAATTGCCAGTAGAACACCATTTAAACAGTAATGACAAATCTTGAACGACAGGCTGACTTGTTAGGATTCATTGGCAAATTTTTACGCATTCAAGAGTTTTCTGTTGTTGTTTTTGTTTTATTTTAATGCACACCGTTTAAACAACAATGGCATATTATGACTGGCAGAGTGACTTGTCTGGATTCATTGACTTATTCTTACGCATTAACGATTGTTGGTTTTGTTTGTAGTGCTGATTAAGTCACAGCACGGCGATCCGTTATACTACTTATACTTCTTCTTACTCTAAGGAACATAACCCGACCTCTGCGTTACCAGTACCACTAAGCTCATATGGTTTGGCATTGTTCTTTAACTCGTTTTGTAAGCGGCATAATGAACATCTTAGCAGAAGGCTCAGTTGCAAAGTATTCGATTGAAATAACCATAAAATGCATGACAGAGTTGCCGTTCTTGGCTCATGTTGAGGACCCAATGTGTCAGCTTTATTGTTCCGATTGCTCCTTTGTGAGTCAACCCAACCGTCTTATTATGAAATAAAATACAGTGGCGTCGTACAATATTGTTTTATTTTCGGATTAAAGCTTTGTTGATAAAATATGCCATCAAGAAATCCGCAAATACACCTGACGCTTTTTTCCAAGTTGTTCAAAAGTTAATTGTGTTTACTCAGTTACATTAATTAATTGCATTACCTATTTGTATTTTGCAGTGACGATGCGTAGGTCCACGTGGTTCCCTCTGTCCAGTCTTTTCATCCTTCTCATTGCCGGCACCGTGTGCTTCGTCGGTCACTGTGAGTCCGGCAAGAAGAACCTCACATTTGTCAGCGGAATACTCTTCGTTCTCGCTGGTTTGTTATGTTGTTTGATAAGAGTTCAAATGTAAACATTTGAAGTAGGATAAGTAAATTCCGCCTATAAAGAACTCATCGGGGCCAATAAAATGTGTTTCTTTTAACCGGAGTTCCTTATAAACGTATAGTGAACTAGTTCATTGGTAATGATTGGGAAATGAGAATCAGTACCTAATTACCGGCATTTTCTTATAAGCGGATTTCCTATAAGCGGACTTTACTGTATAGTCGAAAACGTTGGTTTCTGTGTCTACTGTTTCGTTTTGCCCGTTATGTGTCGTGATGTGGACGCTTTTGGCATAATTATGATAAGAGTCAGTATTCATGTTGATTCATCTAAAGTATTAAAAGAGATTACACAGTGCCCTCAATGTTAAACAAACATGTGACATTTGGTTAAAGTAGTTCACTTTTACTCTTTTAATAACACAGTTTTACTATAAATATAATATTATTTAAGATGGGAGCAAAAATATGTTTTAATTTAATACAGTAAACACATTAAATGTGTCAACAATAATTTATTTTGCATATTGCTTCTACAAACGTATACGACTAACTACAAGTTTGAACTGAAACCATTATAATGATTCCTGCTTTTGTTTGTTGTAGGACTTTGTACCCTGGTAGGCATCATTCTTTACATCGGAAGTATAACAGAAGAGGTGGGAAACAAGCCAAAAGTATCTCTGGAGGATTCGCAATTTGGTTACAACTACGGCGCTTCATTTTTTATGGCAGTTGGGTCATTTGTTTTAACGGAGATGTCTGGAGTGTTTTCCGTGTATCTGTATATAACTAGGTATAAAAATGCACAGAAGAAAAAAAGATTACAAGCTCTCAAAGCAGAATCAAACGCAAATGATAGAAACAGTCAACCATGGCGACACAAACGTTCTCGCCCACAGACACGCGACCGATCTCAATCTCGCGAGAGATCGCGGGACACCTCGTTAAGTAGGTCTGAAAGTTATTACACATACACTCCTATTTCGGAGACGACGTGCGCATCACATGAACTATCCAATTATTCATTTCCAAACGACACATCTAGGAATACATTGTCAACCACAACTATAGCAGAGACTCATGCGCCTAGAGAATCATTATATTCTCCAACTGACTACTTAAGGAAAACAACACCAGTATAATGATCGTGAAACTTAAGTTTATTCAAATTGAAACAGAGTGAAATGCCAAATGTTAACAAAACGGTGCCATATATGTGTTTATATATAAGATGCCTATAAAAGGTGTCTATAATTGCTTTGGCACGCTCTTAATGTTTTGGATCTTTGTTAGACAGTTCGGAATGATTGTCATTATACGTGAATTACATGACCAAAAGATAATAACTCGTCACACGTGTTTGTCTGAATGGAAATATTGTATGAGACTATTGCATTAGCAATAACGTCGTTTTACACTTACTGTAGTAGTTATTGGTTAATAGAATACAATGTGTCATTAATAAATGGATAACATTGGAGTGCATTGTATAGATTGGTATAACTGGTATTCAAATTTGAAGTATTTTGTTAAGGTTGTAAAAATGTAAATATTTAATCACTTCTATCTCAATTGCGTTTTTTTCCTTTTATTCACATATTTTTTGTCTTTTTTTGTGATTTACATTATTTTGTCGGAGCTCATTTTAGTGTTGTAATCTGCGTCATGTTTCATTGTTGACTACTATTGTATTGCAATGTGCAATGTCATACCATCGCATGTGAATATGACATATAAATAACCATAGTTTCTGTACCTGACTTTTTGTCTAATAAAATTCGTTTTTAAGTATAATAACTAAGGACTTCCCGTGTTACAATTTACGTCATTAAGTGTGGCTTTACAATTTAAATTATAATGCCAGTACAGATAAAGTGTTAAATTGTTTTACACATGTATTCACTCAAGATTGTGAAACATTATTGATAATAATAGAGACGATAATATCAACAAAATTAAGAGTACTAAATTCACAACTTGCTACTCACTGTTGGTGCTTCAAATGAAAATTAATGAAAAAGCTGAAGACATGTTCAGAACACTTCAACTGTTAGGTAAAATTAATGGAAAAAAGTCGTTTTCATGTAGATTTAAAATATTCATCAGAGCTATTATTCATTTATCAACCATCTGCATATTTGTAAGTTTGATCTTTTTCTTTGTATCATCCTTGTTTTAACTTGACATCAAAGTATATACTTATATTCGTATTGTTATCAGATAACATTATATTGTTTGAAAGTTGTCCACAATGGATATATTTGGTGGGTTAATTTGGGCAATAGCTAGTTAAAATTGTGTGCCATTTTATTTAATATATTTAGAAGCAAAAACTAGTCGTATATATGTTTTACTTATACAATGGCTTTATAATCGCAATACTGACGTCATAGATTTGTTTTAAAATATGTTTATAATAATAATCCACTTTAAATATAATGTTTTGTTTCTTACTAGTTTATATCTCTTTTGATATTAAAATTTTATTAAATGCATTGATGTAAACAAAAATGCAAGCAACATTACACCATATTTACATCTAAT
>Ga0224511_10002893_pt1 | contig 11955 bp, 11 predicted proteins | sample SF_May12_sed_USG_2_FD_169988 | JGI IMG/M metagenome (GOLD analysis project Ga0224511, IMG submission 169988) | Sediment microbial communities from San Francisco Bay, California, United States - SF_May12_sed_USGS_8_1 | ecosystem: Environmental > Aquatic > Marine > Sediment | place: USA... | reverse complement strand
CTACTCACTAGGGGGGGGGTCATCTGGCCATCGTGTGGTTACATGGTGGTCAGGGTCGCCTTGGATCAAGCCCGCAGAGAGGACCATTGATGGCCTGGTACCTAACACCAGCATTGAAGTTCTATGCAGATCGAAGCTCAGTCAGATTTTGTTATGTTCTGTTACTAGTAGAGTTGTAAGTTTAATGTAGCATCTTTATCAGATGAAACATTCTTTCGGTCACTGTTCCTGTTTTACTTCTGGTGTTGTTGCCACAACATTGATTGGCCATTTCCTGGGAGTACTGGTTATTGTCCACACAGCACCAATACAGGATATCCAGTTGTCCTATGGGACCATAGCTGGAGTTTGGTACAAATCAGTCCCATACTGCGTCACACTTGCTAGTTTAGGCCTTTGCACCACTTCGTGTTTATTGACTTTTATGTCATGGCTCACCAGTGGCATTACATTTTGCCAGCCAGATTCTTTCAATGGGTTTAACATCCTGTTTCCAGCAGTCTGTACACATTGCTACTTTAGCGCATCTATGCATGTATGCACATATCGTGATGCTGCACTGCTACGTCATGTGTCTTGTGCCATTCTTCGTCTCACTATGGTGGTCCAGTTGCAAAACAGTTTTCATTTTAAGGTGACGAAGCTGCAAAATCTTTGATCATTGATCAACTATGTACTCTCAACTGCCTCCTGATGGTTCTAACCTGCATCTTTCTTGTTATGGTGAAGCTGTCCGTTTAGGTACTTAGTTTCTTACTAGCTACGGTATAGCATGGAGCACCGCAAGCGGGGCAGTAGCAATGCTCTACCTCATAATATTTTTGTTTTGAACTAGGGCTGATCTGAGGAGCTCATACTCACAACCAGAGCCCATTGTGACCGGGATTTGGACCCGGGTTCTCATGGTTGCGAGCCCAGTACTCTACCACTGGGCTATCCCGCTGTCCCGTAACCTTCATGTGGCCACCAGTAATACTGCTGTACTGAATATGCTGCACTCAATATGGTTACCATCACAGGATGGAAGAGCAGGAGTTATCAGTCAAGATGTCTCTAAGATCAGCTATAACAATAAAACTGTTATCGCGAAAAAATGCTTTCAAATGCAGGTAAACCTAGTGTAAAAAGATTCTAATTGATATTGTGGTCAAACTAGTTTTCTGTTGCAACCTGTCCGGCTGTCCTGCTACGACAAACCACGGAGCTGAGCATGTGTTGGTTATCACACACGCAGTACGGTTGACCGAATTATTATAAATGAACTTGTGAAGAGCAGACTCATTCATCACTCGAGAATAGTGTGGCCATCTGGCCACCTTCATTAGGAAACTCATAAAGTCATAAAACAAATCACCATATACTGCTTTGAGGAAATTCCTGGCAGATTCTGGTTGGCCAAGAGCACCACTAGATGGAAGATAGATTGTCACCACATTACTTACACAACTTTTGGCATCTTGCAACTAGTCACACTCATTTACCTTCAACCAAAATGCTAATAATATAGAAGAGAACACTGTCTAGAATAGCTGTATGCAAGGTCACCCTCCCGTTGTACACTATATTATGGAGATTGAAGACCTATGCCTTTATTTTGGCGCATTATCTTGTCGGCACTTTCAGACTAGCTTGTGCCATTATTGGCCTAATCATGAGCGCACCCATAAATTACCAGTTTCTGTAGACTAGAATTATAATAAAAATCTCGCGGGGATGGTACTCGCTTGCTCCGCCTTTCACTCGGATAGATTGGTGTGTCATCGACCTTTTCTGAAAACAGGGTTTAGGGAGGAAGTACCTGGGCATCTATGGGGTTGCTTAGTGCTAGGTCAGAGTAATCATGAGCAGAGATTGTTCGACCATTATTGCTCGCAGGATTACATTCGTATGTTGCATGTCATCCCCAAAGGAATGTAAGAATTACCGATATCTGCGCGGCCTATGTCAATCTAGACCGCACAAAGGTTCAGCGCCTTTTCAAATAGATTGATTCAAACCAACTGCTAGCCTTGGAATCAAAACCTATGCTATATGCAACCCTCCCTCACCCCAAACACTACGTGGGTACTGGGTAGATCGTGGGCAAAAAACTTTTTTCCAGGATAAATCTACTACCACGCTGCCACATCAATCTTTCAGCTGAAGTTATTGGCTCCTAGCACCTGGCCTTAGATCACCAAAACTGCTGTTATGAATAATGGAGGTCCCAACTAATGGCTAAGGGTTAAGATCATCCCGTCATTGGTTAACATCCATCTCACTTCTCATCAAAAGGCAGACGAGTTTTCAGCCGATGTAGCTTAAAACATGGCTGTGGTAGAAATCCCTTCATTCTATCAATGATAAGGTAAAGCAAATGGAAACCACCGCCGTACCATCCCATGATGCGGAGACAATTATGCATCGTAGGGCAGTATTCGTCATCATCATCACCATCATCAATACCTAAAGGCCTCACAATTGCAGTGAAGACCCGTTTATTAAGGAATCCTGATACTGAGAGGGTATTGCAGGCTAATGCACTGGGTGTTATTTATTACCTGCCTAAGGGTGGCACGTGTATGGCTGCATCTCACCTGCATGCCCAGTGTATAAAGCTCACCATAATGCTATGAAGTAACTTCATAATTATCTGATGCTATAGACCTATAGAGCTATGGGGCTATAGAGCCCTCTGAGCTTTCAAATACAGCCAAAAGAAAATCATTACTTACGAAGCAGATCTTATCACAGTTGGCAAACATGGTCCATAAACTTGTCATATAATTATAGAGAGCAGAACTGCAGGCCTCAGACATAGACAGGCAGGGCACATACACCCGAACTTTTCCTCATACAAACTTATCAATCAAGGGGAGGTGAGTGGATGGTCAAATGCCTGTACGCTGTAAATCAGTACATGTTTTTCCCGCTGTTTGATTACACCAATGCTCAGCGTTATTATCGCTTCATGGGTGAACTGATAGTGACCTCACAACTGCAATTTCAAGGTTATCGCAGACTGCGGGCGGGAAATAGAAATCGACACCTATACAACGCAAAATCTGCACTGCCTGATATACGTACACAGTTGCCTGTAGTATGGGCATCTCATCAGGAAGTAGGGTTGCTTATAAGTTTCGCTCAATCTCAGATGTGTAGAGTGTGTTGCGACTACATTCATGTTTTCATAAACCCACCCAAAGCCAAGCTGCAGAAAGGTAACATAATTTGTTAGTACTTGGCAAGTGACTACTGCAACCTACACTGTAACTACCAAGCGTTTTGGTCAAATAGTAGGCCTAAATCCAAAGGTCAGATACTGATCTACTGCATCAGCCCCAATTAATGGGATGCGCCACTATAAGTTTGAGGAATGAGTGTCCGGCTTGGGTACATCTACATGCGATTACACGCAATGGTAATTGATCTGAGAGATGGACATGGTACATGCGTATGGGATTAACCCACGTACTTCCCAAGATGTACACAGGGACAGACATGAAAGTGGAGTCAATTAATAAGCTGTCAAGCCATGCAAAGTTCAAGCAGTTATTTGACCATTGGAACATCTGTCATCATTATCCATGCACGTAGAGTAGTCTGATGAGACAAACCCTTATCAGTGATGTTACATATTCAGACATGCTCTAAGATGCTGATTGAAGTGTCTGGGCACAACTCCAATCTGACTGTTGGGGGAAATTGGCCTGTGTCCATGGCAACCCTTAAATTCCCCCTGAGCATGCCTTCTTGCATGTTCAAGTTATATCTTGATATGAGCACCTGTCTTTGAGCAGCCAATAGACTGCAGAAACTGTCTTTCACAAGCCAAGCGTCCAGAACCCATGCATGTATTTAAAAAGTATCCAATTCTGACCAATGAATGATTGCTTGTGAGATGGCAGATGGCTTTTATCCCTAGGAGACAATATAAGCAATTCAAACTGGTCAAGTGTGTGTTTGTGGCTATACTGCAATCATCAGAACACAAAGACAGAAGAGGAACCACAATTGTGTGTAGCTGGATAGACTTAGTGAGTGCATAGTTTACTCACGTGTCTAGCGATTACACTGGACTAAACCTTTGTCTACAAACTGCATAGAAAACATGTCAAGCCAATAATCATTAAAGATAATTTTCTTTGTCAGTTTCACCCAGCGAATGTATGCGAAAAGTTTGTTCTGTGCTCTGTCAAGGTGGGCTTTTATCAGCATAAATAGTATCATCAACTGAAATGGCATAAAACATATGCCATCATCACCTTTGAAACCTGCTGTGAAATATGCATGAAAGACATAAGATAACATTGGAAGACAATGCTAAACAAACTAGACAGCTAGGCGTTACAGTCTATATTCAATGCCCTGGAGAACAGAAGATGAGTTCAGACCTCGATGCCTGCTGAAAGTTCATCAAAGCTCTCATCAGCTCTAGCAACTCCAGAGTGCTGCCAGGCAGCACAACCACTTCAAATTAAATTGCTGTAGCAGCCAGGGGTTAATTGCCAAACTCAATACCCATGCATTAATAGGTATAGGAGTACTCTGTGGTATAAATGAATACGAAGGGATTTCCGGTGGAAACAACCACAACTAACAGCGGCTGAGTAATGTAATCCATTTAGACCTAGCAGTCATTTGATAGGGGCATCTGACCAACTAATTTGGCCATCCTGTTATTTTGGGGCTGGTAACCTGATATGAGACATTGGGGGTTAGATCAGGTTAAGTATCAACTCTCTGCTCCCTGAAAGACCCAGCGAGTCAGGCCCTGCGAGTCAGGGTTTGATTCACCGATTGCATCCTCTGGGTTGGTTTTTATAGTGATAATCCCTTTTTTTATCCATTATGCTATTTTTGGCATGAGGTGAATAAACTTCAAAGCTAATCAGAAGAAAATCCAGTCCTAGAATTGCCGAGGAGACCTTTCTTCCATATTTTGATCAGTGTCAGGCAGTGATCGACATAAAATTTGGTTTGCAGGATTTGCGGTCTTGTTCTTTCGTTTCCTGACCAGTGTCAAGGGTATACAAAAATTTGCCTATCAAGTTTTTAAATTTAGGTTTTCCCAGGGTGTGTCATAAGGTGTCTTTCTGCATGGACCCGCGTGCCCCATACAGAAGGTGACTCTATGGGTGGGCCTCCTTTATTTAACATCGGGATCCGAAACCGATGAGAGTATTGTGAGGGACAAAGTTTATGCCTGGACTGGAAATGGAACCGGGGACCCGGAGTCTAAGGCCCAGTACGCCACAACCCACTACTAAGCCATAGCTTCATCCTGTGGAGGAGATAACTCTATATCAAGGGGACAGGCGGGGGGCCCTCTCATAGCTAGACTGCCCCTCTGCGTCGAAAGAGCAAAAGAATTACCAACAGCAAGAAAACCCTTTGTGAATTCAATGCACAAATGGAAAGCCTACTTCTACTCAATAGCCAAATTAGCAGTCCATCGCATTTTCTACCTCCGTCAGCATGAAGACAAACCTATGGAACTGAGAGTTATAAATGTGTGCTAGAAAACAAGCCAAGCCACGAGTGGGTGCCTGGGTGCGCTGTCCATGATGGAAGTATTAGAATTTAACTCATTGTGGTTCCTCAATAGAAAAGTAGCTTCATTCACTCCTTCTGAACTAAGTTCTGATTATACCGAATTTTAGGAGCAGATGTTAAATCTATTACACTAAGCATTTTAAAGGGTAATCAAACTGATATATGGCATGACCCGTTATCAAACCAGTCTATCTGCGCGCTATTATGCCCACGCCAAACTGATTACTAGATTACTATTCATCATTTTGGCGGCAAAATAATCGTCCAATCAGCTGTTGGAGAAGCTATCAGCTGTGCTTGGTTGATTGCGCAAGATTTGTAAGCATGAGTGAATGAGTTATTCATGCAGCCACATCCTGTAGTACAAAGTATAGATTCCTGGTAGCAATGCGTGATTTGGGTGGGGATTATCTTAGGATACCTATGGGCTTGGCGCCATTTGAACAACAGCTGTTATAAAGACATTCTCTTTGGGAGAGTAATGAGGCTGAGGATCTCTGGGGCATGAGTCGCTACACGCCCAAACTAGCCAAGAAATGGGACAGGTTTGTCTAAAACTGCTCCAGAAATTCAGTAAAAGCGGGAAGCTCACCTAGTGTGCCTTCTAATTCGCTGATTTTGGTGTAACCTGCCTTATACAGGTGCCCTGCATAAATATGATTGCCTCTATCTACAGTGTCTTTTTACATACATGTAGCCGCATTCGCGTGTAAAATAATCAGCATAGTCCGTCTCTGGTGCTTGTTCATTGTATCAGGTGTATGGACAGCATCATGCACGGGACAATCTCCATGCAGGAGCTTGGTTGTACCACATTGGAAGCTTGGGCTACGGGTTTGGAAGGAAATGAGAACTTTATTTTTCGTCTGAAGTGAATGGAGGACTGTTTTGTCTCATGTCGCATCTCAGAGATGTCTACCTACAGTAACAGGATCAACACAAACATGAATATCTAGGCAACACAAAGCATCGGATGCCGTACACATGGCGAGAGTGGCAATGTGGGTGCAGGTCCTTGATAGAATATTATAACTATGTGCATCGCGTACATACAATGTACTGGGATGTGCATAAGGCAACTTAGTTCACAAGTATACTTATTGCTTTGTACTTGCTTAGCTTGGAAAAACTATGAATTTCATATTGCTACATGTACATGTAAGATACACTTCCTATTTCAGTAACCATTTTTTACACGGATGATGTCTTCAACCTTACTTATTAGCCTTACTTACCTGATGAAATTCTATTGACTGGTTTGCAATGAAACCACCAAACAGATGTTGAAAGATAAATACCAAGCATAAAGTCATGCAAAAACATCCTAGATAGTCTAATCTACCAAGGCTAAAAAAGCAATCCATATTGTTTACAAGGATACGCCATACATGTGATGCTTGCCCAGTCTACCCACTAGTGAAATCGACTGGTTCCTTCATTGGTCTATCAACTTGTCACCATGCAGCAGGTTCTTGCAAGTGAGGCCAATGGCAGTCAGCTGATGCTTGCCCAGTCCACCCACCTACTAGTGAAATTGTCTGATTTCTTCAAAGATCCATCACCACGTCACTGTCACCGGCAGGTGCTTGCAGAGACTGGCAGGTGAGTACGATGGCAATCAGCTGATCTTTAACTTTCAAGCTGCTGGTCACTATGTGGTCCACCTGGACAGGTGTGCTGGTGGTCAATGTCCACTCTCTGAGAGGTAACCATGCAAAGGTGTGGCTAGCACAACCTCAAATTACCAGGCATTGGAGTGAGTGAGTACATTGGTAAAGGAACCTTGTCTCAATCTATGGTCTTCGTGAAAGCCACACAACCAAAAACACTGCAGTTATCTGCGGGAGTGTTCTCATCTACCCCTTGAAATCTCACCCGTACAGTAGCTGATTCCAATGAGGTGGGCTTTGATTCTCATACATATTTTTCTGAAACAGAAATAACCAACGTGTAAACAGCTTCGGTCTCATGGTAAAAGAACTCTTTGCACATCTGAAGTCAGTGGCGTATTAACAGGGGGATGTAACTCCCTTTCTGCTAACATAAACTGCGATCGTTCATCATCCACACATATGTTGTGGTTGTAAGCTGCACTGGTTACAAGTGGCTATATTTCTATACGAGTCTTGTGAGATGGCATCTCCAAGTGTGATGTACGTACATAGCCGTGTTGTACATACTGTTGCTATGGGAAACCCATCCAATTGACATGTAAATTGGTTCCATTTTTCACTTTTTTTCTCATCATCGGTACCTTGCGTTAATACATCAACAACTTGACAGAATTGTTCTGTTTGAAACTCATGTACCGAAAATACTTCAAGTATCAATCTAAATACCAATTAGCCATGGATGCTGCATGTAAATGCTGCATGCCAGTGCACTGAGGTGGCACAACTGCGGGCTTTCTCCTATTAGTTCATCTCAAAAAGTATTCGGAAAGTGATTTCTCTACCAAAGAGGAATGAAGCTTGCAACGATTAGGCCATCCCTCTGAAACCCGTGGTTGCAGTGGCTTAGCCTCGCAGACAAAAAGCCAGATTAGTTTTACTGTCATCACCATAACCTAACGGCTTCTCCCAAATGCCTTGCATGAGGTTTTATCAGTCTGTATAGATCTATATCTATACCAGCATATGACCTGCCTGTTGACATGACACTTTTACTGCGTGACACCTCCCATCACCCCTGAGTCCAGTTTGAAAAGTGCCCTTTGAGGTACTTGCAAATGTTAATTACATTGAAGATTCCATCTGTTAATCTATTAGGACAGACACTGGCTGGGTTCAGTCTACACTGGTACACTGCTGAGAAGCTAATTAGATGCTGTCAAGTGACTGCGTACTCTCAGCATGGACTGTGCTTGTTTGTTTGTTAGCAAGAGAAAAACACTAATCCTGTCTTTGCTCACCAGTAATCAGTATGATAAGTCTGTATAACTCCCAATATTGAATCACTTTCATAAAGCTATAAAGTATGTCATCTTTGCATCATATCACGGCGTGGTAGCATCTGGGTGACAAGACCCTAATCCCCTGAACCACTATCACCATCGCACATTTTTTTCCATTCTTCTCAACTTGTGGCTCGACTTGTGGGTGTAACTGTAAGATTAGTGGACTAACATGTAATTAAAAGAATTATCTTTTGAATTAATAGTCATTGCTCTTAGAGAAGAGTAGTCGAGTTTCGGCGGGTGGTGTGTAAACTGACTAAGGCTGACTGACCACCAACCTGGAGCGATGATACTGATCCACACGCGGTGCTCCATGCTAAGCCGTAACTGGTGGAAAACAAGTATCTAACCCGGCAGTTTTGCCATACGTGAGAGAGAAAGCGAGAGTCATTATTACAGTTGAACGTGATTCTCATGAAAACCTGGATCTTGTACAGCCTTGTCACGGCATTAGGCTCGCTTGTGTGTAATAGGTCATTGTTCCTTGCAAGCGTTTCCGTGGCAACCCCTGCAGAAATTGGCTGACATCCAAAATGCAGAAACTAGCCAATTCTTCAGTCCTATGTACTGGTGGTCTACCACAAAAACTCAAAACCATCTCATCCCCTAGCATCCATATCTTCAATTATCCAGTGGTTATATCCAGGCCGGATTCAGGGCTATCAGGGCTACAGGGCAGGAAATGTTGGTTTATTGGACCACATAGTTGCTGATATACACCAGTACACGTACCACTTAATCGAGCTGCTAAATATGAGCCTGATTTGTCATGAAACTCAAAGAAGAAGACCTATATGTCTAATGCTGAATTGTGTGATAAATAAAGTTTTACTGACCAAATTTAGCCAGTTGCCGATGTCAGTGACCTATTCTTACATGTAACCGGTTCAATGCCTTGTTTAGGAGCTGACTTGTGCCTCATTGAATTTTGGATTGCTTAAAGTGCCATGGGAAAAGTCTGCAGACAACCGAAAAGGTGTTCATGATCATATACACATAACCTAGTGGCAGACACCTTGTGTTGACTGTCTATCGTATCTTTTTACGCATTGATCATTCATTGTTTTAGTTGTTGTCCTGGACAAACTGATCAGATTGTTGGCCTAAAACAGCCTTAGCCACTAACTTGGGTGGTAATGCAAAAAGTTTTAAAGCAGCATGTTGTGGTAGACTACTTAGTTGGGTGGTCACGATGATGGCAGTGAATAGTCATCTGTGCTAGCCTCACCTTATGTATCCAGCCCTGTTCAAGCTGCACTGGACTCAATTGTGAGACTGTACTCTTCGGTATTTCTGGATTTTTGCTGTAACTCTCTACCTGTCACACAACCTTCCCATATATCCAACCATTTGCTAATCATCAAATGACAGTCTAATTGACCTTAGTGTAGGAAATTGATTCAACAGAAACTTCTCTCACCAGGAGACAGTAAGGAGCCACGGATATTGGTGACTCATCGCAATAGCAGCAAGGCATTCAACCTTGCTGCTATTGCGAAATGGGTGGTGAAATGGTGGAATGGTGAGTGGGTGGGAGCGTGAAAGGACAAAAAGATGGAAGGATGGAAAGGTGGATGGGTGGAAGGGTGGATGGGCGGGTGGGTGAGCGGGCGGGTGGAAGGACGGAATGACGGAAGGACTGTAGGATGGTGAGTGGATGGAAAGTCAAAGTGGCGGAAGGCTGGAAAGGTGGAAGGGTGGACAGATAGAAGGGTGGAATGATGGCAGGACAGAAGGGCAGATGGGCAGATGGGCAGATGGACAGATGGGCAGATGAGCAGAATGATGGGCGGATAGGAGAGTGGAAAGGTAGAAGGATGTATGATTCGTTGATGAAAGAGTGGAAGGCTGGAAGGGTGGAAGAAAAGCGGCCAAAAGGAGGCAAAAAACACAACACTGGATGGAATGGAGAATAGAAGTTCTTACACCCGAGATGACCAGGTAGCATGGAGAAATGAGTCACGAACATCCTGACATTGACAGGGTGATTGGTACTATGCACTAATGTGTGGTATCTGAGTAAGAGCTAGCCAGGAGATGTGGCTCTTCGACAATACAGTGGCTGGTGGGACAAGCGAAGCAATAGAACCGGCACTGTGCCTGCTTGGCAATGGGTTTTTATACTGCTTCTCTCTCACCCACCACATGCCAAAGAGTCGGCTCAAATGACTAAGAAAGGGTCGGCATACTCTGAAATACTGACCATGCTGCTGCAACCTTGCTAACCAATGGATATGATAGAGATAGAATTATCCTAACTTTGCGATCGGGCCTGGTACACATACACCATATGTAATCTTGTCCTGTGCCAAGTATGGGCTATGCTTGAGCTAGATGTGGACGATATTTGCGAGAATATACTTAGTGATCACGGTTACGTCGAAAAGTTACATGTGGGCGACTCGCACACTCTGGTGTGCTACAAAACAGCTCATGCGTACAGTGACGTGACATCATACAGGTCTTGGGAAGCAATTTCGTGCCTATGATAACTCCAAGGCATCCTGATACGATCTTAATTTCTTTTTAAGTTTCTGTTGAGACATCTGGGAATAGATCTTTATGCAGGTCAATTTCCTCCTTTCCAACAGAATGACTCTCGGTGATCAGCAGAGCTAGGGAGAAATGGTGGCTTAGTAAATAGCCATGACCATGGACCATGGACCATCCATGTAAAACAAGATGATCATACTTAGATCTAGAGTTCTCAATACTAACTGCCCCTAGCATATGGGCCATGATTACACCTATAACATCTCCGCCGTTGGATATTTCGGTCATTGACGGCCTCCTGTCCATTATTCAGGCTCATGTCACACTTGAGTTTCCTTCTGGGCATAACAGAAATTCTCTAGGTAATTAGCCATTAGGCCGGAAGTCTATCCATGTCTCAACCTATACACTGGTCTTATACCCTTTCAGTAGTCTTTACGGTGTTTTTCATAAAGTGTGCAATTTTTGTAAAGGTTGTGACACTTTTTTTGATAACACCCGTCATTAGCTCCCTTGATGTTATGATGTCTGTATGTCGAGCTAAGTGCCTTGATGCTGCACAGCTTGGCAATCGTCTCCTTTCTCATTCCTCACTCTCAAGACTCTCACACAGCGATAAGAGCTTAGGCATGCGGGCCTTGGAACTGTAACCGCCCGAGTTTACACTATCAATCCTGAAAACAACCCATAGGGATTAGCCTCTAGGTGTGTCAACCACTGTCAAGAGAACTGGGTAACTATTGTAAGTTATGCATCTGCCTAATTGAGGATTATGTTCTGCTTCAAAAACTTAATGCGGCTGCAGATAGCCCTAAAATATGCATATGAAACACACCCTGCTACATGCAGGTGGTGGCGCAATGAAAGGTACATGTCAATCATTCAATTCAAAGAAATAGTCAGCAGATAAGAATCTGCAGCGGCATCAGATCTTCCCACCCGGAACCCAGATCAGTACAGAACCCACGAAT
>Ga0224511_10002892_pt1 | contig 11959 bp, 6 predicted proteins | sample SF_May12_sed_USG_2_FD_169988 | JGI IMG/M metagenome (GOLD analysis project Ga0224511, IMG submission 169988) | Sediment microbial communities from San Francisco Bay, California, United States - SF_May12_sed_USGS_8_1 | ecosystem: Environmental > Aquatic > Marine > Sediment | place: USA... | reverse complement strand
TAAATGTAAAAGAATATGATAAAGCAATAAAAGAATTCGAAGCAGTGCTAGAAAAGACAAATAAATTATTGCCATCGCTCGCAGGAGTCATTAAGGCATATTTGGGGAAAAATGATACAAAAAGCGCGATGGCAAGAATTGACACTATATTAGAGAAGGAGCCGACAAATTCAGTGGCGCATGAGCTCTTGGCAGAACTATATTTAGCGCAGGGAGACTTTTTGGAGGCAGAACGCTCGGCGGAGAGAGCAATAGAGATAAATCCGAAATGGAATCTCCCATATTCTACTTTATCCAGTGTATATTTCAGAAGTCAGAATAAATTAGGTGAGGCAAATCCACTTGAAAGGGGTTTGAAGGCGCTACCCGGCGACGAGCAGCTAACGCTTTTGTTGGCTAACGCATATCAGAAGTCTAAAGATTATGAGAAAGCCATTGAAGTGTATGAGAGAATGCTAGCCAGTAATCCAGGAAATTTGTTAGCTGCTAATAACCTGGCGTCGTTATTGATTGACTTTAAGAATGATGATGCTGCAAGAAAAAGATCGCTAGAGTTAATTGATCTCTTGCGCTACGAAAATCAAGTTGGCTTTAGAGATACAGTGGGATGGGTGTCTTATAGAACTGGCGATTTAGCGACCGCTAAATCTGTATTGGAGGGTGTGGTAAAAAGCGCGCCCGATGTACCAATTTTTAATTATCATCTTGGAATGGTTTATTATACACAAGACATAAAAGATGAAGCAAAAAGATACTTAACCACGGCGCTAAAAGCTAAAGAAAATTTCCCCGGCAGAGAAAATGCGGAAAAGACCCTTAAATCATTACAATAACGTTTATACAAATATGGTAAATATATCGCTATTCTCATAACCTATTGATATTATGTTTAATATTTACTGGTCTGGCTAGCTCGAGGAGACCATAATAAAACCAGATATGTAGTATGATAATGACTATTCTTTACTTAGAGCAGTGTATGAAAAGTGAATAAAACAAGCAGATTGACTGTTGCGCCAGGTTCGCGCGCAGGACTTAATCGTAGGCTATTTTACTAATAGGCCTGTTAACGAAATCACGGTAATAGCACAGTAGACAACAATGGAACACTTGCGGGTGAGGCTGCCGAATGATGATTGAAGTCTTCAGTTTTGGGACTGCGGCGGCAATGTTCTTGTTTTTGGCGTTATTTTTAGTCGCAACCAGGCGAAATATTCCGCAGAAGACTCCTCTGATTATTGCCACTTTTGCCAGTAGCGCGTGGGCGTTTATGGTGGCAGCACAGGCCAGTACGGGTAGCTACCTCGGCGTAACCCAGGCACTGGAATTATTTCGCTCTTTTGCTTGGTTTGCTTTTCTCCTTCCGCTTCTCAATTCCATATATCACTCAACCGCAAAGGTATCCGCAAGGTATCGGACCGCGTTTATAGGAGTTGCGGCATTTATTCTAGGTTTGACGTTATTAACGCTTTACCGCATCTCAGGCGGGTTAGTCTTTGAATTTATCGCGGGCAATGATGTTTTAGCAGGGCATATGCTGATTTCTATTGGGGGTTTGGTCATCATTGAACAGTTGTTTCGAAATGCTTCGCCGAGACATAAAACCAGCCTAAAGTATGTATGTCTTGCGATAGGCGGGATGTTTGCCTATGACTTCTTTCTTTATTCTGATGCGCTTTTATTCCAGAGAATTAATGCCGGGCTTTGGGATGCAAGAGGGTTTATTCATGCTGTTCTTGCAGTATTGCTGGGAATATCGCTTATTCAGGAAAAGGAATGGTTTTCTGGCGGTCGATTACCAAATATCGTGTTATCAAGAAGAATAGCATTTCATACTACGGCGCTTCTGGGTGCCGGCGTATACCTGATTTTCATGGGGTTGGGCGGGTATTACATTAAGTCTTTTGGAGGATCTTGGGGAGTTGCAATTCAGGCGACGTTCTTGTTTTCAGCGACGCTAATATTACTTATCTTGATATTCTCTGAACAGCTAAGGGCAAAACTTAGGGTTTTTGTGAATAAGCATTTCTTTAGTTATAAATATGACTATCGTAGTGAATGGCTGGGATTTATTGGCGCATTGACCTCCACCGAGGAAAATTCATCATTGCATGAGAAGGTCATAAAGGCAATGGCCAATATTATGAATTGTTCAGGTGGAATGTTATGGCTAAGGGAGACGAGAGGAAAGAACACTGATATTTTTAAATGTGCTATGACCTTAAAGACTGATTATATATTGGAGAATATTGAAGCTGAGAGCTCATTGGTCCAGTTTCTGGAGATTCACCGATGGGTGATAGATCTTGATGAATATAGTCGAGAACCAGCGTTATATAAAAATCTGGGTAAATTGGATATTCCGGAATGCCTTACCAGAAAGGGCGACGCTTGGCTCATTGTTCCATTGACATTGAATATAAGGTTAATTGGTTTTGTTGTTCTGTCTCGGATAGAAAAACAAAACCATCATCATTTTAATTGGGAAGATTGTGATATCCTTAAAACAGCAGGAAAACAGGCGGCTAGTCACATTGTTCAGGAGAAAGTCTCAAAGGAACTGGCAGACGCAAGAAGATTTGAAGAATTTAACAGAATGTCCGCATACGTGGTTCACGATATCAAGAATTTGATTGCGCAATTGACGCTTGTCGTTACTAATGCTGAGAAACATAAACATAACCCAATGTTTATGGATGATGCTATCTCAACAGTACAAAATTCAGTAGAGAAAATGAATCGCTTGTTGACTCATTTGAGAGAAAGCCCGGACAAATCTATGGGAGAGAATATTAACCTCAGAGACTTTCTCGGTCATCTAATACAAGAAAGACGGAATACAGGTGCTTTATCTGTGCCTGTGTTTGAGAGTGACGAATCATGTGCAAACCTTAAGATTGTCGCCAACAAAGATAGACTGGGAGCGGTGGTTGGACACATAGTACAAAATGCCCAGGATGCGATAGAAGAAGACGGATCAGTGATTGTACGATTGTCAAGAAACTATACTAACGCAATAATAGAAATTATTGACAACGGATGTGGCATGGATGATGCCTTTATTAAGGCCCGGTTATTCAGGCCGTTTGAGACCACAAAGGGAGAGGGTGGAATGGGAATAGGGGTGTATGAGGTTCGAGACTACGTGCAGTCTTTGGGTGGCGAGATAGATGTTGAAAGCACTCCTGGAGAGGGAACGACTTTTAGACTGTACATACCGCTTAATAAAAGTGCGGATATCCTGGACCTAAATACATTACGAGTATAGCTCTCGCATAGAGGTTTTTGAGAATTGTTGGACGATAAAAAATTACTGGCAGTTGAGGATGATCCTGGTCTTCAGAAGCAGTTACGGTGGTGCTTCGACGACTATAAAGTAGTTATTGCTGGCGACAGAGAGAGTGCGCTCAGAGAGCTGGAGGAACACCAGCCGCCGGTGGTTACATTGGATTTGGGGTTGCCACCGGACGCGGAAGGAAGTAGCGAGGGCCTAGCAACACTGCAGCTAATCATCGAAAAAGCACCTGATACCAAAGTGGTTGTAGTAACCGGTAATAATGATCGGGAAAATGCTGTGCGCGCAATCGGTGCCGGAGCCTATGATTTTTACCATAAGCCCATTGATGCGGAAATTCTAAAGCTAATTGTTAATCGGGCTTATCGGGTGCATGAGCTGGAATCAGAGAATCGGAAGTTACATATCGCATCAATAGATCAACCTATTAAAGATCTTGTTGCTTGTAGTGAGCAAATGCACAGTGTCTGCCGAACAGTAGAGAAAGTTGCACCTTCCGATGCAACAGTTCTTGTTTTGGGTGATAGCGGCACCGGAAAGGAATTGTGCTGCAGGGCTTTGCATCAGATGAGTAATAGAGCAAAAGGAAACTTTGTTGCTATTAATTGCGCGGCTATTCCAGATAATTTATTGGAAAGCGAGCTGTTTGGGTATGAAAGGGGCGCTTTTACCGGTGCGGCAAGAACAACAAAGGGTAAAATAGAGTATGCGGATGGCGGAACTCTGTTTCTGGATGAAATCGGAGATTTGCCTATGGCGCTTCAGGCCAAATTATTAAGATTTCTACAGGAAAGAGTGGTTGAAAGGATTGGAGGAAGAGAAGAGATTCCTGTAGATGTTAGAGTGGTATGTGCGACTCATCAAAATCTAAAGGAAAAAATAGAGAAAGGAGAATTCAGAGAAGATCTCTACTATCGATTGAGTGAAATTCCCATTAATATTCCACCTCTTAGAGAGAGGCGCGGCGATGCATTATTACTTGCCAGATCATTTTTAGATCATTTTAGTGGCGATCAAAATAAGAAATTTAGTGGTTTTAGTAAAGATGCATTATTGGCAATAGAACAATATCGTTGGCCTGGTAATGTAAGAGAGCTGAAAAATAAAATAAAGAGAGCTGTTATAATGTCCGAGGGAAAACAGGTCACGGCCCAGGATCTGGAATTAGATAGCGATACTGATGCACTGAATAATAATTTTAATCTAAGAGAAGTTAGGGAAAAAGCGGAAAAAGATGCCATATTGAGAGCAATGGGTCATGTTAACGGCAAAATTAGCCAAGCTGCCGAATTGCTAGGTGTTAGTCGACCGACCCTTTACGATCTATTGAAAAAACTGGATATCAAGGTATAGGCTAGCGCACAACAATTACGTCTCCACTTTGGAGAATTATGTTCTGCTCCAGATTCTTACCTTTCTTGACTTTGGCATAATTGAATGTGAAGGCCCTGGATTTTCCGTTCACCCTGCGAATAATTTTAATGCTTCGTTCGGAGGCATAGGGGTTTAACCCGCCGGCGATACTCAGGGCCTGCATGACATCCAGACTACGCGCATTGATGATTTCGCCAGGCTTGTTAACCTTTCCTACAACGAATATCTTGTTACCAAGTGGCTGTTTGACTGAAACGGTAATAACCGGGTTTGGCACGTAGCGGGACAATTTTTTCGTTAGCGCCGCCTGAAATTCATCAAAGGTTAAACCGGCCGCATCGATGTCGCCAGCCAGCGGGAAGGTCAATTTTCCGTCAGCGCGTACCATAACCTCTTTTTGGAGGTCTTTTTCTTTCCAGACCAGGATTTCGAGAACATCACCGGGTTGAATAGAAAAGTTGCTGGAACTCGATGGAAAGGTAGTGGCAGCTACCGCTTGTTTCGTGTCTGCCGGAGCGCCAGCCGTTTCTGAGCTATTCCCGGTTTTTGGTTGAACCAAGCCACAACCTGCCAATAAGCCAAGTGAAAGAAAAATTGCCAAATACTTCATGAGTTTCCGTCCGTATAGTCCGTTTAACCTATTGATAATTAAGAGAATTCCTGGGAGCATATATAGAACCCATGGATTAAAATCCAGCGCGAATATTACCATAATTCACCGAAAGACGCCCCAATGGTAAAACTATTTCATCTGATTTGTCCAAATCTCGACAGGTGGTTGTATCAAGAATAGAAGCTTAGAAAATCTGTCTCAAGGGGTCGATAAAGCGATAAAGATAGGAAGCGTAGAGCAGGTTAGAGAGACCGTGGGTCAGTATCACCAGAACGATGTCCCTTGAGCGCTGATAGAACCAACCAAAGGCTAGGGAGGGCAGAAATACCAATACAGCCTGGGTCCAGGATTGGGTCAAACCATGGAGGAGCGAGAACACCAGGGAAGTGACAAGGTTTGCAGCAAGCATATTGCTGCCCAGATTCTGGCGTAACCGGATCATGAAGTAGGCGCGAAAGAACCATTCCTCTGGTAAAGCGGCGAATAATAGTGTAGCGAGCGCATAGGAAAGCTGTTGGGGTTGCCAGAGCAATAATAGCGCTGCAGATGCCGTCAGGGCCAACCACACAGCCTTATTCTTTTTGTGTGATACAAGGAGAGCGGGAGGGGCCCAAAGGCGATCAAGCATCGGCCAGAACAACAGCAGGCCAATAAGAAGATAATATTGGGTTTGTCCGGAAAAGAAAAAGGCGCTGCCTGCTAAGCATGCAGCGCCGATCCAGTGTAGTGAAATACCGAGTGCTTTAATCTTATCCAGCTACTTGTTGATTACCTGGCGGTTACCACGGCGCCATAGCCCCAAAGCAACTAGGAAACCAAGTACTAACAACCAGTCTGACCGATCGCTCGCTTTTATAGAGCCGGTGCTCAGACTGCAACCAGCGGATATCTGTGTATCTTCAGCCGTCATCTTTGTGGGCTCATCAGTAGTGTAAGCACTTGGATCGAGATTAAAGGTGGCACTAAAACCAATGAAAGGACCATCATTCATTTTTGCTCCATTGATGCCATCACCATCAGAGTCAGTGCTTACGAGAGCAAAAGGAAATAGAACATCGGGTGGAGCGCCATTCTTACCTTTATGAATAAGCCCTTTGGAATTGTCCCAAAGACTATCCCGGTCCCAAACAATAACAACGTCGATATTGGCAGTCGGGTCGTAGTCAAATAGCATATGAGCACCAACTTGGCCTTCGCCAACTGTCATTGCTAATGCCGCACCACCTTCGTCGCATGCCGGAACTACTCGATTATCTGTTCCAACTGTTGTGGTTAATCCTGATAAAGTGCAAGCACAAGTACCAGATTCGATTTGAAGTATACTGCAAGTGGTATTAAATACATAGGGTTCTGGCCGTGGACCAAAAACACGCACGTGATGCGCGGTCCATAACTTTCCAAAGAACGGTGTTGGAGTACCGCTTTTCAATGTCATGTTAAAGGTGTTGGCAGTTTCATCAGTATGCATTGATCCATCCCAGGTGTATTCAATGTCATTTGTGCCGCCTGTCGTACCGCCGGAAGCATTTATCATGGTGAAATTACTTGCTTTCAGGCCTGATGTATCTTCGGTGACCGCTATCGTTATCGTGCCATCAGTTGCAGAATCGCCAGTTCCATCATTAACGCTGAAAGTAAAACTGTCATTACCTTTATAACCGGAGTCTGGAGTATAAGTTACCGAGGCAGTTCTAGTGTCAGGATGGGTCAGGGACGATAACGTGCCATGAATTGGGCCGGATACGATGGAATAGGTCAGCGTATCGGTACTATCCGGATCCTGGGCAGCCAAGGTAATTACGACTTCCTGTCCGATTACTGTTTCGGCGCTGGCGGATAATGCGACGGGTAATGTGTTGGTTTGACATTCACCAATGGTCCCAGAAAATCCCGGTGTCTGATCCGGAAAAGGGCTTGTTACCATAGCTGTACCGGGGTAAGTGTCGCCGTCGGTATCCAAGGCAACGGCGGTGTAACAATCGTTTACGCCGGCCATACCAGCTTCGGTCAACCCCCAACCAATGAGGACCGGAATATCTTGATTGGTCGACCAGTCAAAAAAGGTGCCTAAAGCAACCTGGCCTGCCGTGAGGGAAAACGCGTAATCCGCATACAAACTTAGACCAGTAGAAAACACAACTGTTTTGGCCGGATTCGGCGCACAAGTGCCACTACCGGTAACTTCGTGACAAGTCTCATCGGTGCCGTCTGTATAGAACCATTGAATGGAATCGGTCTTGAAGTTGAAGTTCTGTACCGCAGGACCTGCTGGGTTATGCTGGTAAATCACCATTACGTCGGCCACCCAAGGATTGCCATTAAAGTCAGTGGTGCCTGACGTGATCTGCCCCGTTTGGGCGTCAAAGTCGATAGTGCTGGTGACAGTTGTATTAGTGTGTTGCGTGACACCGATTGCATCGATAAAGGTCATAACGATAGGGTTGGCGGCAGTGTTAACAAATGTGCCGGTCACCGCCTGGGCGATGCTGGCGAATAGCAATGCCACTGCAAGCAATGCGCCAGATATAATGCTCCTCTGATACTTCATACTAAACACCTCCAAAAGATTGAACGCCTAATGTGGTTCAACCACATTTATTTATTGTATGTTTGTTGTACCGCAATTACGGTGCAAACAAAATAATACCATTGTTAATTTCAGGAATCTAGATAATAAATAGACTCATTAAATCAGCAACTTACCAGCCAGCTAAAATTTCATGCCATAGGTTACGCCGATCGCATCTTGTTCCATCGCGATAGAGGCGTTACTGCCATCGACAACACTCACCCCCGAAGGCGGAAATGCGGTGGGACCTTTGATTGTATTAAGAAAGGCGTGCATGTAATTTATACTGACCTCGGCATCGGTTGCGCCAAACATGCCAGCGAGAAACCCGGGTTCCAGAATAAAGGTGGCGCCAAAAGTAATGTGGTGTTCCACCGTAGCCGGCGCAAGCACGTTAAACAAGACCTGGTCTTCCGGTATAGGGGACTTGCCGTAATTGTAACCAGCTCGAAGAGTGGTTTTTTCGCTATATTTGTAGTCAGCGCCTATTTTATAAACCGTTTGATCAGTCCAGCCAAATCCCATGCCTCCAGGTGCACCTAGCTTACAGGGTGTATAATCGCCTAGCGGGTCGCACTCCGGGCGAGGCCAGAATTGATTAGGATCGGAGGCCAGAGGGCCAGGATTGCCAACAGACGCAATGTCGCTGTAGTTGATTTGCTGAATATCCAGAGCCACATTCACCTTTGGTGAAACCTTAAAGGCAAAACCAATCGCATAATTTTCCGGAATGTCGAAATCCCCATGCTCGGCAAACAATCCATCATATTCCTCAAATTCGCTCATGAACACTCTGGATGAGTAGTTGACTCCGACTGAAAGTTTTTTCTCCAGGAATTTGCCCAGCCACCCCAATCGTACGCCGTAACCGAAGGAATATTCACGCCCCATGTTGGTTGAATGCTCTGGAACAGTTGTGTAGTCGAAGGAGCCATTTTGACCGAAGGCCTCCAGGCCTTTTGCCTGGAACACCTGCGCAGCAACAACGACTGTGCCGCCAAACGTGTGTGTGTCGTCATATTTATAGGCAAGGCTGGGCAGAATTTGCATTTGCATCAATTGCACACCCACCCGCCCGGTTGAGTTGCCGCCAAAATTAAAGAATTTGTTTGGCTCCTGAACGTAATCCGTTCCCAGTCCTGCGCCAATGACTGCCACTCCCCAGGCCATATTGGATGAAATCATGGATACACCGCCCATGGAAGGAATTGGGAAGATGTCACCTTTGCTCTTATGGTCCATGGGAAAATCGTTGCTGTCGTGATAAACGGCGCGCTCCGGCATAAAGGCCTCAATACCAATATCCAAGCGGCTGCCGACACCTATCATGCCGGCTGGGTTATAGGCGGCTGCCAAGCCGTCTTGCGGATACGCTACGCCGACACCACCCATGCCGCGGGACTTGGCGCCAAAGCCGATAAGAAAATAACCGTTTGTGGCAAACACGGAAGCCGGTGCTGCAATCCCAAGCACCACTGATGATACAAGAATTCCTCTGGTTACCCAGTTCATTTTTAACTCTCCTCCAAAAAAACAATACCTTAAACTAACGGCTATTATGGTTGTTTTGATATTTATGTTAGTGAGGCTAGTGTGTTGGTGGGTGGGCACGAACGTTAGCTATGTACAAATGTATCGCTTGCAACTCTCAACCAAACCACAGGCAGTCCCTCACCGGTGGCGTTATGGTGACCACTAAGAATCGGGTTGTCAAGAGACGATAGTCCCAGCTCAACAGGACGTTTCGTCTTTATTGCATGAGCTATTTATTTGTCGTTCCGTTCGGATTTAGAGTACTTCCAATATGCATATGACAGGCAAATTTATCACCTGCATCAAGCTGGCAAGTCTATTACAATGTAAAAATCAATGATATTTGATGGTCGTTGGTTATTCGTGGATGGAGAGGTTGCGGAGTTTGGGGTGGTAGTTGAGTTATAATTTTTCCACCAGACAGATTTTCTAGGATATAAGTTTCTGGGTAACCGGATTAGTAAAAGCTGTTTCGGGGGGTCTTATGCTAAAGCAATCTTTTATGATTATCCGATTACTCCGGCTCTAAATTATATGAGATGCCCAGTTTTTTCCGCGGAGGTTCTGCGAGAACCAATGACTACGCTCCGTTTCTTTCATATATATTGTAGATGTATCACAAGGTATAGAGATTGTGCGAGTTTATGAGTAAATATTGAAGTTTAACTGTGATGAAAAAGAGCACTATATCGGCATCCCGAAAGAAAAAAGCATTTAAATTGCTAGAGGAGAATAAACTCAGTGAGGCTCAGGCCGTGTTTGCAAAACTGTGTGAAACTAATCGTCTGGATGCAGAATCCTGGTTTATGTTGGGAATAATTTGCAATCGGCTGGATAACTACGACAAAGCGGAAAAGTATTTAGATATATCGCTTCAGTTGTCTCCTGGTAACCCCAATACTATATTCAATCTTGGGCTCGCTTTAGAAAAGCTTAATCAGCTTGAGAAGGCAGCGGCCAATTTCAAACAAGCCCTTACCTTGAAACCGGATTTGATGCCGGCTTATGACAGGTTAGCGCTTGTTTATATTGCCTTAGGAAAACAGGAAGAGGCTATAGAAGTTCTTCGTGAAGCGATACGAATGCAGCCTAATAGTGGTGAGTGGTACTCAAATTTGGGTAGTACGCTACGGTCTATTGGTCGGCTAAGCGAGGCATTAGTTTGTTTTGAAAAAGCACTACAACTCAAGCCGGGCAGTGCTTTAATAAGGGCTAATAAGGGAAGCGTATTGTGTGCGATGGGACGGTACGATGAGGCAGTAAATTGTTATCGTGATATCCTTAATAAAAATCCATATGATATTGCTGCCCGCACCAATTTGCTGTTAACACTAAATTACATTCCTAAAATAGATCCAGCACAAGTATTTGCGGAACATCAACGTTTCGGTGAGTTGTGCCCAGCTCCGGTCGCTGACAATTTTGAAAAAAATAATAGAAAAAAGCTTCGTATTGGTTATGTATCGCCAGATTTTCGATCCCACTCCGTCGCTTTCTTTTTCGAGCCACTATTAGTAAATCATGATTCAAATACGGTAGAAGTTTACTGTTATTCTTCCTCAGCAAAAACGGATGATGTAACGGAAAGGCTAAAGCGTTTTTCACAAAACTGGAGAGATATTACCCAGTTATCTGACGAGAACGCAGCAGACTTAGTTCGTGCTGACAAGATAGACATACTCGTCGATTTGGCAGGACACACAGCCGGCAATCGTTTAGGGTTATTTGTCAGAAAACCAGCACCGATACAGGTCACTTATCTTGGTTATCCAAACACGACCGGATTACCTGTAATGGACTATCGATTGACAGATAGTACGGTTGATACCCCTGAACAGGATTGTTTATACACGGAGAGGCTAATGCGTTTGCCCGGGAGTTTCATTTGCTATCAACCGTTGCCGGATAGTCCGCCCATTACGCCGTTGCCGGCGTTGGAGAACAAACATATTGTATTTGGTTCATTCAATAATCTGGCAAAGATTAATATTGAGGTTCTGCGGGTGTGGGCGGAAATCCTCAAGGCTGTACCCAATTCGAGATTGCTGGTTAAAAATCCTTCTTTGAGTGACGAGGATACCAAAAAACGATATTACAAGCTTTTTTCGCAGTATGGTATAGAAGATGCGCGGTTGGAATTTCTTGGTTTAGTTCGGGAGCAGTCGGATCATTTGGCGTGTTATAGATTTATCGATATAGCATTGGATACTTTTCCTTATAATGGAACGACAACCACTTGCGAAGCCTTGTGGATGGGAGTGCCCGTGATCGTGTTGAAAGGAATGGTGCATGCGGGTAGAGTCGGCGCTGCTTTGTTAACTCATGCCGGATTGTCAGATTGGATAGCTGATACACCAGCAGACTATGTTTCTCTTGCCTCAACAAAGACATTAGATCGGGGAATGCTGTCGGATTTGCGTCAATCCTTACGCAATCAATTACGTGATTCGACTCTGTGTGACGGGAAAAGACTAGCGCAGGATGTCGAAAAGGTGTACTGGGATATGTGGCATAACCTGTATAAAAGTCACGACGGTTAATTGGCCCTTGCGTAGAGTGTCTAGGCATTCTTACA
>Ga0224511_10002891_pt1 | contig 11962 bp, 7 predicted proteins | sample SF_May12_sed_USG_2_FD_169988 | JGI IMG/M metagenome (GOLD analysis project Ga0224511, IMG submission 169988) | Sediment microbial communities from San Francisco Bay, California, United States - SF_May12_sed_USGS_8_1 | ecosystem: Environmental > Aquatic > Marine > Sediment | place: USA... | reverse complement strand
TTCATTAGATCACATAACGATGATTATCATCTCATCTATCATCCTGACCTGTTTATTGCACAAGGATACCTCTGAAATAACTATGAATTATAGCTTAGTACGAGGCTTGTGATGACTCGGTCATGTTTCTCCCATTACTAAACCCTTACGGTAACCCAAGTCCCGTAACCGTAATTGCTTCAAAGTTGTTCTCTCCTGCGCAGGGATACCGTGGTGACTGCGGGGTAATTTCTTAACTTCCACATCAAAAGAAGCCTCCTTATGGGGTGGAGTGTTGATGCTGAACTGCTTCTGATGTTCTATCCAGCATTGAGCTGAGATAGGGCCAAGGGCCTATTGCTGGATTCACCCAATCACATTTTCAGGATGAGTGTACACCTCATGCTAACCCACCAGCTCTGACAGCACTCTCGGCCATTTGTAACCCACGAATCTAGAACATTCTTGGAAAATACTAGAGATGTTTTATGAAATGTTTGTATTGCTACTTTACAGGGTTGTTGCTGATGCTCAGACCTGTTTAGATAACTGTCCTCCTGCCCAGCTTAGCTACCAGAGCCACCTGACAGGAGTGAAAGAAGGATACTGTTCTGGCGGTAAGTTTCAACAAACCCCGAAGCAATAACTCAGTGAATACTGAACTTCTCGGCTCAGTTTAATGTTCGGGCAATGACTATGTCTATTGCAACAGCCTTGTTGATTTCCCGATGTTGGGAGAAATGGGTATATACAGAATGAAGCGTCCCACGAAACGATGAGTCTAAGACTCAGTAGGTCACTTTCTGTACCGCTAAAGTTCTGTTACGGAAACATGAAGAAGAACCATGAAACTTCCCTCCCCCTACCCAACCAACTGGTTGTGGGGGAGTTTTTAACGTAAAATCTCCTAACCGGTTATTAAACTATTGGAGAGTTAATTCAGGGGAATCGTGAACAGCAAAGAGATATTTACATTCTTTTGATTGGAGATGATCTGGATAGCTGAGTTTAACCGCCACTCGCCCTGACAATTTAATTAGGAGTTGATTTTATAAGTAATCAGAAACTGCACAATGATCACTAAAATCATATACTCAGTTATCATACCCGTATATCCAAGATGAACTGGCACCAGGATAGCTCAGTTGTTAAAGGCGTTAATTTGCAATCTAAGGTTCGCGGGTTCGCTTTTCACTGCCGGCAACGGTGTTTTGTGGTATGCGCCTTTAGCAATCTCCTCGCGTTAAATTGCCAGCGTGGGTTCGGATATTTATGGTAACAAAATCCACCTCTCCTTTCTCGAGAAGAGTAGACGAGTTTTGGCGTGTGACGTGTAAACAGATTTTGGTTGACTGACCCCCAACCTGGAGCAATAATACTGAACTGCGTGTGGTGCTCCGTGCTAAGTCATAACCAGTGAAAAATCCGGCAGTGCTGCCATACGTAAGAGAGAAAGAGTGTACAACTCTGCATTAACATCCATGTGATTTGGGGAGTTGTTACTCTTGTCCAAAAATGTATAGTGAGTCCAAGAGAGCAGTTGCGTTGTGGCGACATGAGAACTTAAGAAGACTTATCATGAGATCAGCCTTGTACAGCTGATGAATTGGTGAACCATAGAAGCCTATATATTTTATTCATATCAATAGTATGTCATTTCAAAACTGTGTAAATAGAGGTACGGGTCGTCTCGGAGCCATTATTGGTTGTCAGGGAAGCCGCTGTCAGAGAGCCAACTGTTACCAGGCAACAGTACAACTGGGATGGGGCACCACTCCGCTTCCTCACCGCCTTCACCTTCCCCAGGTCTGAAGGGAGCCAGGTACGCACTTACTGCTGGGTGAGCAGAGACAGTTTTTGAAAAATCCCATGCACAAGCACTGTCCGAAACCAAGACCTTCAGAACCAGTTACGAGGGCTCTAACCACTCAGCCTCATATGTGTAGCCAAACATTTACCTCAGATACTTGTTATTACAGATTGTCCCTATTCCTCACTGGCAGAATGCGAGTTGCCTCTCCATTTGTCCACTGACTTCTGCAGTGAGTCTCTGCGATCTGCATTTGATAGCTGTATCACACCCAAACTGCAACCTGAATGCCAAGGTGAGATGATGTAACAAACTGCCTATTTATCACAGTGATGGGATAGCTCAGTGATAGAGCCCTGGGTTTGTAACCATCAGACGCTGGGCTTGAATTCTGGTCAAGGCGGGGCTCTATTTGATTATAAGCTGCTCAAATGTTTCATACCTCTAAGCAAGTTCGCACAGGTAGATTTTGATCATGTGAGCAAACAAAATGGAAGCCCCCATCGGCTGATTTTTCAATCTGAAATCACTTTATTCCATAAGAATATTTAGATGCTTCCATGCAGTTGTGGGTTCAGTCTGCCCAATATGGGTTAGAGCTCTTAGTTTGGTTGAGCACCCCTGAGGTAGAGTATTCATTCTGAGTGGATCATACTACTCCATGGTAAGCCATAGTCATGCACCGAAGCAAACAGTGATCTACCAGGCAGTTTTACCATAGCAGTGAAGATGTTATGCGAGGAAAAAAAATCGCAATGACCCTCATAACTTGGGGAAAAAGCATCATCAGCTTGATGTTATGACATCATCATCTTGATTTTATGACATCATCAGTTCGATGTATGACATCATCAGCTTGATGTTGTGACATCATCAGCTTGATGTTATGACTTCATTTTAATGAGCATTAGAGTATCGGAGTTTGTATAAATTGAGAAATGGATTTGGCGCTCCTCTGTGGAGTCACAATAGGCGTCTTCGAACAAGCTAGCTTAGCCCTAACGCATTGAGTAAAAGAGAGCTTTATTTTAATTTGGGTGTCACGCGGGTTAGCCAAATAGACTGAAATCAAACTAACCTGAAAATTCGCGTTAGCAACTAAATAAAAAGTGAAAGTCCAAAGCATTAGTCTGGCTGAACAGGCGTGGCAGCGAGCGAGCGTGTTCTTCTTGCCATCACACAATAGGCCCCGAGTCGCGCCGTCCTAACGCATTCAGGTGATGCATATGTTCGAGCAGTATAATGCATTTCCTATGTGTTGGATTAGAATGCTAGCTTGTCCAAAAAAGCCTATAGTTTCACCCTTAGTCCTGACTCCCTGACAATGTTGTTCAGTAGAAAAGATAACCCAATGTTAATTTTACCATGAGCAAAATCTCAACTTTAATGAAATCAGTTTGAACTGCCGACATCATGATCCTGAATTACATGTATGATGTCATAGCTTACCATCCCTGACCTCATCATATTGACGTTTATTCTCCTGATGCTTTCAGGTATTTGCTCCCCATCGACGAGACTGTCATTATTTAATCGGTTGGTGCTACAGCTCGACTGTGTAGTTAATTCCGAGTCCATCAATGATGAGTGCATCACAGCAATGGAGGTAGGAAAGTGTGTTTATACGATCTGGGAATTCCCAGATATGGTTAACATTGATATAACTACTATAATGGACCAGCATTCCCTAATCCCAAAGTCAAACCAACATATTCGCTTCCTACTTGAATAACAGAGGTCACGAGATTTGGTAATAGACGTAGACTTTGCAGGAATCTCTATAATTATATCACGCCTCATTTTCCTTTTCTGTTAACGAGCAAACAACTCCGTGTACCTGTAAGCGGTCGTCAATTTTACGGAGTTGTCTTGTCGTAACGAGTCCAACTAAACCGTTTTGAAGACACAGGGTGCAATGTTTCATAATACACGGTGTATAGTTTCCCTACCAACCAAATTGTAGGCGTTTTATGCATGCATCAGAGAGACCTTGATTATTTGTTGATTGTCGCTGAAGGAATATCTTGGAATGCCCTATTTTGTTTCCAGGAGGTGGTAGAGAAACTGAATGTGCTGGCTGACTTAGATATGTCAACGAAGCTTTCGGATCTCTGCGGGTAAGTGTCGTGGACGTACCTTTCTGTTAACCATTCACGCAAGTTCTTTGCAAAATTTTGCGAAGAACTTGGGCCCTGCTTTGGGCTTGGTGTAAGATAAATTATTATCCATGTAATGTTATAGTGAAGAGTTCAAAACTGAAATGTTATTAAAAAACAGCACCCTATCTCTTGTGTGGTAGCCAAAAACCTTGAAAATAAGGAAAAATAGACTAAACCAACCCTGGATATTAGTCAGCTGTTAACCACCAAAATGTTATTGATCTGTTAATAGCCGGATTATATGATGGATTTGTGACAGCGAGTTATTGCAGCATAGCTTAGCTCAGACTGCGGGTTATCACTAAGTGATTAATCCATGCCGATTCTAATACTGGGTTACACCGACCGACCCAAGCTTTGCTGAACATCAAAGGCGGTATCTCATTTGAACCAGGCCGGGAAGCGCATTCTCGGGGCTTAGCTCTCGCTAAGAATGATGGTTTAATGAAGAGGAGAGGGCGGACAATTCCGCATTAAAATACACCTGGTCAGGTCTTTAAGTGTGGAGTTGTGCTCCCTTGCTGATCGCCCTAGTTAACCCCCTCAAACCTTGTCACAACTTCACAGGTGTAAACCGCCTTTGAAGTTCAGGACATCGAAGAGGCTATTTCTGGACTGAAGCTTTTTGCTTTTATGGTAGAAGTCTTTTGAATTGAACTCCGTTTTAAAGTCATTCATTCAAATTTGCATTTCTTCTTTGTATCTCCATGAGAGTACAGCTGTCAGGAGTGGTGCAGGTACCCGACAGGTGCCCTGACCTTTCTCAGGAGCTGTGCAAAAATTGGTCTACTGAGTTTCAGGCTCAGTGTTTCTCAGGGTGAACCATCAGTAGATTTTCTGCTTGCACCCGGGTGCCTCATAGAGAAGGTGGCTCTCTGAAACTGACGAGGGTGTCGCGAAAGACAAAGGTTTTTGCCCGAACTGGGAATCGAATCCGGGTCTAAAGCCCAGTATGCTATCCACTATCACTTCAACCTGTTGGTAAGTCGGGCGTAATATTTTTCAGACCCATGGAGCGGATTCAAGCATCTTTGACCAGTGCCATTGGGGAGTCTTGTAAAGCCGAGCCGTTCCAATTGGAGTCTCTCAAAGACCTAGCGCAGAAAGAAATGGTAGATTTCGTATGCGCTGACAACACTCGCGCCATGGTAGGTTTCCAGAGGGAATATCTGGTCATACTTTCTGGCAGAGTAAAGAATAATGGTTGTTATTATTATACCAAGTTTTATTGCCTCGATTATGAAATGCTTTTAGGTATCAGCCTGTGACCTGCTGATTTATTGCATCAATTGAAACCTAGTTGACGGTCCAGGGTCATACACAAACAAGAAAATGATGTCTAATAGAAGTGGAGAGGAGTTTTGAACCTGTGTAAACAAACTAGTTGTAGTGAAGAAATCTGGATTAAAATTAATCCACTATTGAGGGGCTGCTACGCTTAATGTCAAATCTCCAATTCAATTGAGTGTTTTGGGACCACCAGGAGGGTTCCTTGTAGTCCGCATGAATAATAAGCCAATGCTCCGCATGTATAATAAGCCAATGCTCCGCATGTATAATAAGCTTATGTTGTGGCGGGTTTGATCATGTCTTTCATAAATCCCTTCCAATAAGTCACTTCCTTACCACTGGCGTTTTTCTATCTTTACAGACTGTCGCGGAGAAATGTGACTATCCCAGTGACAGCTCAGACACGACAACAGACGTCACCACCGAGAAAGCTAAAGATAGCGGCAAACCAGATGGAAAGAAACCTAAAGATGATGAAGTTGTCGCTCCAGCCGATACAGGAAAATCACAGAACGCTGCCGGCAGCATTACAGTGAGCATAGGACTGATGGTGTCGCTATTAGCTTTCCAATGATACCAGTTGCTGCCACCATTATAAAGTATCCGACCTTCACACGTCTTCTAATGATTTACTATCTGAGCGACGGGTAGACTGCTCAGCCAGGTGTCCTTATTAATGTCATCTCGTCGGACGATCGCTTCTCCAACCAGGGTTCGCGAAAAGACCCAGAGTGTTTCCTCTCTTGGGGCTGGTTTCCACCTGCCTTTACAGACAGCTGGAAACCGGGCTTTAGATTCCATTGTCTAGGGCTGGTTTTCCACACTACATAAAACCAACCTAGGATCCCAAGATTTAAACTCCTTTTTATAATACCGATTTGTGTTATTCGTTGGATGTAAACTCAACTCTTCATTATCCAATTGTAATGGCAACACCACAAGAGTATAATACACAATATTACTTATGATACAATGTAATACATATGATGTATATGCATACTGGTACCTACAATCTACATGATGTATACGCATATCTACAATACTTATGATACGTATGTATGCATAAAATACTTATGATACATATGTATATGCAATACTTATCATGAATATTATACAGACATTATACATTATAAAACAATTAACACCCCTGAAAGGCTGACAGTTCATTGGGTAGGAAGAGAATTATCTTCCCCCAAATCCTAAAAGAGAGAGGCCCAGTACACCTTACCACAACCCACCAATGGAGGTTGGCTTCTATTTGTGATGACTCTGGCTGAAACAAATGAGGCAATTCTACCCGGATGATGACTCAGTGGTTAATGAGGCGACCCAACCCACACTCTACCACACGGTGATGACGTCTGAATATATTAGTTAGTAATCCCCTTCCCTCTATGTTATTAATTATTAGGGATTTGTGGAGTTGTGCTCCCCATTTGGAATGAGAATTATTGCGATTACACCTTCTAATGTATAATTACTCGCTCGGTAAACCGTTTGCTCACTCTGTGAAAGCACTGCTCACTATGGATCGGCATTAATAGGGTGCAATCTGGGTGTATGAATTTCTACATATGAGTTTATATGTTTATATGTATGCTTTTATATATTTACGTAAATATGTGTAAATAGATGAATTTGCCTGGTATGTTGGTCCATCAGTGATTGCCTCAAAACTGCGGCAGACTGATTTGACTGGTGAGAAACAGGAAAAAGTATTAGGTATTATTGTACAGAATTCGGAAAAATTTTCGGACAAATGTATGGTAATTTGCGAGCCAATAACATCAATTAGGGCCTGCCTTCCATTTACGCACGCATGTATGCCCACTAGTCTCAACTAGACAGTGGCAAACTTTTTTCAGAAGAAAGTTTTCATAACATAATATTAATATATAATACATATATATTATATTAATATATAGTATATTTATAATAATTATAAATTATATATATATATATTATATTAATATATAATATTTTCATACTGATTGAAAATTTACCACAGCGATAAGTCTTTACTCGAGTAAATGCTTCGAAATAGATTTGAATAACACAGAAAGCATTGATCAATCGGATTAGTAGTGGCTCATCTCTATACAAAAATCACATGCACTGCCGAGATGACAGGGAATTAGTTTTGAAATAGAATGGTGTGGGCAAGGCATTTTCGGACGCGCTAACATTCGTTGTCCCACCATTAATGCGTCATTTTGCCTGAACATAGGAATTTTCTGCAGGCTGGGCCCAGCTGCTAGAATGTATAAAGAAGTGCGGAAACATGTGGACTACTTCTGCGATAATGAGAAAAACATGTCAACTAACTACCACATTTGTTCGGACAGACCAATGCATTGAGCGTTTTATTTCACAACCAGCCCCAATTTACTGCTCGTTTTATTTGAGCAGGCCTCCTGAATTGAAATTGGGCCATACTGATGCGCAAGGGCTTAGCTGCAACTATCTATATGGATTTATGGCTCTGCTGGATACTGCAGGGGTATTGAAGGCGTGCAGGTAAGCGGAACTAAACCCAACGCAGGAACCCATGCACTCCCCCTCCAAATCAGCAGAAATTCCGTAAAACAAATCGGGATGAAGTTGGATGTTTTTTTAGTTTTTCTGTTCTATTCCTCTCACAATTGTCCCACTTGATGGAGTTTTCTCGACACTCGCTGCCGGAGCAGCTGCCGGCACCGCTGCTTCAAACTTCTGACAAAGAATGATCCAAGACAATGGTGGAGAAAAGCTCGGAAATGTGCCTCTCACCAGGTGGATTCCTCACCAAATCACTATAAAACATTGAGTGCATTCACGCGATCGGGTTTCGACATCTAAAACCGGGTCTCAGGCGCATTCTCAGTTCCACTGCTCAAAAATCCATCTGAAAAGTGCAGTTTTTACAAACCGCGTACCTCGGTTGCATCTGAAAGTGAGTTCGATCATGCAAACGGAATTCCGTGCCAGAAGGTGGGTGCGGTAGTTTATACAGTGTCAAGGCTATTAGGTTTCATTACTTCCAGCGCCATCCATGATCAACTACACATTTTTTAACTCAAACAAAATAATTTCTGACAGCCAATCCGGATTTCGACCAAAACACTCAGTGATGACAGCCTTAACTTGGTCTACTGACAAGATTTATCGCAACATCGGTAACAGAAAAGCAACAACTGCAGTGTACCTTGATCTTGCCAAAGCTTTTGATACCGTAAACCATGCATTGCGTTTGGGAAAAAATTAAAGCTCACGGAATAAATTGTACTGCTCATGATTGGTTTAAATGTTATTTGAGCAATAGAACTCAATAGGTTTGTATTGGTGGTCACTTGTCTGCCCCAGCTCCGGTCACTATTGGTGTTCTGCAAGGTTCAATTCTGGGTCCTCTAGCTTACATCTTATTCATTAATGGTCTACCTAAAACTGTTAAGTACTCTGAAGTTCATATGTATGCTGATGATACTGTCGTTTTCTTTAGCTCTGACAACCCTGATACCACAAAAGATTAAACTCTGACTTAGACGCGATTAACACCTGGTTTTCTCTGAACAAAATGAGTCTCAACATATCAAAACCTAAATTTATGGTCTACAGTACCAATTCTATAGGGAAACGTTTCTCTGATATTGCTTTAAACATTGGTGGTGAAACTATAGACAGAGTAAAAAAATTAAATATCTTGGTGTAGTTTTTATGAAAGCCTATCTCAGGAAGAACACATTAAACAGGTGCACTCTAAAGCCAGTTCCGGGCTATACGTTTCTAGGCAAATTAAAAGTTTTCTGGACACTAAACAATCCAAAATAGTTTTCACATCTTTGGTGCAATCAATAATGGATTATGCAGACGCAATTTGGTCATCTTAGTCTTCCAAATCTCAAAATGCACTCCAAAAAATTCAAAATAGAAGTTTAAGATGTATTTATAATATACCCAATTCTCGTGGCAAAACTCATCATGTTGCAGATTTACTTCGCCAGACCGGCTGGACTGATCTGGCAACTCGGAGACGATCTCATATATATATATTGACGTATAAGACTGTTACTGGAGACGCGGCATCATATCTGATGAACATGATTGTACCCGCCTCAACATCAGCTTACAGAATGAGATCAAATATGAGAAGCTCCCTGGACGTTCCCAGGACACCCAATTGGACTGGATTTAGCTTTTAGTGTCGCAGCACCTAGAATTTAGAACACTTTTTAATGCAAAAACTTTATATAATTTCAAGACTCAGTTACGTAATAACCCAATACCCAAAATATAGATTTTTTCAATGCTGACCAGAACTGTCAAATGGACTCTGTTTACCGGACCAATGTCTTTGATTAATGCTTGCTTCGCTTCATGGACCTTAATGTAAATAAGACTTCTAGTCTTATTTAAGCTATCCATGTAAAATAAAACTATAAAATCAAATCAAATTAGGAGGCCAAGGCTAGGTATTGACCTCTTAGTTATGTCATGGCCGCTTGCGAGTGCTTGTTGTTGTCATTGTTGTTGTTGCTGCTTGTTGTTGAACAACTCCGATGTGACCGAAGCTTCACTGGAAAGCCCCTTCTTTTAACTGTGCACGACATTGTGTCGGAAAGGTCTGCTTCAGATGAACTCAGATGAATCCACCTATTACATGATTTAAGCACAAAACGATCTTAGAATTGTTTTATCTATGTGTTGGAAAGATATTCATTTGTGATACAAGTAACACTTTTCAGTGGATAAATTAAAGGTTCTTTTAATTCATAGGGGAAAAGATATGAAAGGGATCCTCTACATTATCATTTAACCAGTAACCTAATTTATCCTGGTTTCTGTGATTTCTTCCATTGCGTGAGCAACCACCCAAATCATGAAATGTACTTCCATTTAGTTAATTTTGTCCTGCTAGAGGATTTTCGCGGAAAGATAAGAAGTTTCGAGCGACCTTTTTAAGGGATGCAGTTTTCGGATTTCCTGTGCACACATTGCACAATCCATTGCTGCAGCTAGATGAGAATTTACATACAAACATTGCCATAAATTCATGTATCCCATGACTACAAGGATACGAGAAAGGCTTAACACGATCTCTTAATTGGCCAGATTATTGGAACCACATCCGGAAATTATAGGAACCCGTTACATGGGTAATGTAGAGCGGTATTTCATAATATCACAATTATGATTGCCAAAACATTGTATATCCGTTAGTTTAATGTTTGTGTTACGGATTGCATTGCAGGATCACGACCAAACGAACCAAAACAAATAGAAACGTGTAAACCAATTTAAAAATAAACTTATCACTTCAGGTAAATACGCTACCAAACAAACATTACCTTTGCATAGAAGCATACTTCTCCGTTATTGTTCAAATATCGCACAATGATTGTTCTCGAGCTAGGGATTAGGTCATCAGTTTGTCCGTAAAAATCTACACGCATTCACTAATGTCTATTTAAATGGTTCATCGGGATTACAAGGTTCGAACAATGTACCCCTTCGGTTACCAATAATCGCCTGTAAGAATATACGCACAAACTTTTATCAAATGAGCAATTTATTCGTGTTTCAATTAAATCATTCAGATAATTAATTGTTCGTAGTTCAAAATATACACATACCAGTCCTAAATAAAACTGGTCAGATGATATTATTCATCCAGTACAAACAAACAGGTTTTATCAGTGTGATAATGTGAAGCAGGAACTGCTTATTTCTGTGAAAACGAAACCGGATTTATTTAAATCAGATTAGATAATACATTTTAAATGAATAATTTTATACTAACTGCATGTGAAATCATTATCCGATCAATTATCTGGGGCATGATCATTTCATAAAAACTAAAACCAAATTCATACCCCAGGTATTATTGACGGTATGTACTCTACATTATTTTAAAATTTTAAACTGCTTTACTGGCCAATTTGAACAAAATTAGGAGAGAATTTTCCTTCGAGCGATGGGTGACTTTCATAGTTATGACACCGGCTGCCTGATATCCAGTAGAAGCCTAGAGTGGAGGCTGCCCAATTAATGGCTCATGCGTATGCGGCGTCCACGCAGGCAAGTCCGAGCTGAGTGCTAACTCCAAACCCATTTTCACGCGAACCACCACAGCCATACCATCCCGGAGCTCAAGCGAAGTATTACACTCTCAATCTCTTAGGTACCTATTGTACAGTTTGATACGGCTGCTCTACAGAGACCTGCCCCCTCTCTCATTGGGGTTCTAATAGGATTTAAGTTTGGTGATTTGGTATTATAATAATGATATTCTTTGAAATTGCTAAATACCTTCCATTGAATGGGATTTTTAAAGGGCTTTAGTGTATACGGTATTCCAAAAGCAGCTAATTGAGTTTTCATCGGCGAGATGAATATCGCAGTATCATTGCTCCGCACCTCATAGTGAGGCTTGTTTCTGCTTCAAGCCCGGATGTAATGGGGGAGCGGAAACCAGAAAGTAAAAACTCAGAAACCAGTCATGGCCTGGGTCTGAACTCTGGTTCTCATGATAGCGAGCTCGCTGCTCCACCACTGGCCAATGCGTTGTGCCATAGTGCTCTACCCACTGAGCTATCCCATAGTGCTCTACTCACTGAGGTATCCCACTATCCCATAGTGTTCTACCCACTGAGCTATCCTGCTATCTCATAGTGCTCTACCCACTGAGCTATCCCACTATCCCATAGACCCCTATCTACTGAGCTATCCCACTATCCCATAGTGCTCC
>Ga0224511_10002890_pt1 | contig 11962 bp, 8 predicted proteins | sample SF_May12_sed_USG_2_FD_169988 | JGI IMG/M metagenome (GOLD analysis project Ga0224511, IMG submission 169988) | Sediment microbial communities from San Francisco Bay, California, United States - SF_May12_sed_USGS_8_1 | ecosystem: Environmental > Aquatic > Marine > Sediment | place: USA... | reverse complement strand
ACAACAGAAACACGTCATACCTGTTTCTATGGTAACTGTTGTCTTGTCCACAGGACATTCCTTAGTTGTGACAAAACCGTATGTCTGATACAGATCCCTATATTTCGGAAAGAAAACCAACGACTCGTCATCCATGACAAGGCTCCTCATGAAATATATATATATCAGTACATATTATTTATGTAATTCAACATACAATGTACATAAAAATTCTTTGGAAAGTTATTTTGGATAATGAACGGTATTACATTTAAAGTTAATAACCATTTTCCATAATATTTTTTATATATATTTGTGAATTTTAAATGAGGTAACATTGCGATGTAATTTTTAAATTAGGTGTTTAATTAACATATCGACAAGACACTTAAAATGACGTTCGATGCTCAGACAAATGCGGAAAAGTACGTTACGTCAAAAGATGCATGTGCGCGTTGCCAGAAATACACACACGTGTAAGACTTTTGTTTGGTTCAAAAGACATTATGCGTTATGGCGTCACGTAATTTCCCGCCATTTTTCGGACCAAACGTCATTTCAGATGGTCCGACTCGTACATAGCTTGAAGAGTCACATTGGCCTATCGGCTCGTCCAATATGACTTTTAAAGTTGTGTACTCGTCCAAATATATTCCTGCATTGTACAGTATAATGTATAATAACCCTTTTGTTGTGTATCTTTCGTTTCATTTGAAATATCATCATCATCATCACCATCACCACCAAAAAAAAACCACCACCCGCTTTCTTATCACCACCACCTATCATCGTTTTGTGCACATGTACCCAACCGTCCATTATGAAAATAACAAAAACATTTTGATCCAATACGGGAATATATTAGACGGTCACGAGGTACAAATGCAGATTGTCGATTGGTTAGATTTATTAGATATATAAAAAGGCATGGTGTAGTTGTACATGTGCCTTACCTGTTAGAGAAAAGTGCAACGAGGAAGCAGTATGTAATACGGTGGATGAAACTGCCGAACCCCGTGCTGTTTTCTTGCCCATGTCTACAAAGAAGAGTCTTTGAGGCGCCCGTGCATTGCAAAGTTCCCTGCAAAATGACATTGTCCATTTCAATACAGCCCAGGCTACACCAATTCATGTTCCTGTCTCTCGTAGAACAATGAACCACATTTCTTGTGTGCTCTTACACAAAAAATGTACTAAATAAATTCTTCACGGGAGTTCTTACCTTAGTCTCTACAAATTCTTGAAGTTTGTAAGAAAGATCTTTTGACTTTTTCATAGCACTAACATCGTCCCCGAGTATGGTGTCTTTTAATGTTTCAAAACGCAGCACCCTAAAAATAACATTAAGCAAACACGGAAAATAAATATATAAAGATACAGAAGTTTCTTTATAACTTGCACACATATCAATAAGAAATCATTTAAAAATCATGTCTTACCCACCGGGAAGTTTGTCTAATCTAAAGAACTTTAGATAAGTAACGTTGCATACATTTCAGTGAATAATTAACAACTTTTAAAGTTATATTACCGTTGAACGAGAGCATTTAACCATACACCTTAGTTTTGATAAAATGGCATCAAAATCATAAGTATATCCTCATAAATGATAAACTGCAAAACGATTTAGATCTGATTTCATCGAAACACTGGGATGTAACTGGATATACATGATCATACATTCGCGAATATTTAAAATCCTAGCCGTTTGTAAAAGCTCTCGGGATCGATCGGTTTCAAACGGAGTTAACTCATTCGCATACGGAAACATTCGGGAATGCTATTTTTAGAAACGTATTGAGTTGAACTGTTAGATATTGCCAATTTGAAATCTGATCCGACCATTAACGGAAATAAGTGAAGGGCTTCGCGCCAAATTATAAACCTTATTTGACTATCCTGGTCAAATAAGAAAATGGATTTTTAGAATGGCCAGAAATGTTACGGAATGACTTTCTCAGAAGACAAACTGTGTCAATATTAGTTAAATTATGCATTTAATAATAAGGTGTTTATTTTACAATGTATTTAGATGAATTTGGTCAGTAATAAATCTTTAAAATTGGACAAGCACGTATAATATGATTATTTATATCAGTAGTATTTAATCACAAATGCGTTGTCATTCTGAATGTGTAAAGACGTGAACAGTACCTTCTGAATCTTTTTGCAATGTCTAAAATTTCGTCCAAAAAGCGATTGCCATTTGTATCTTGGCTAATCACATTCTGCAATGTCTCAATAATATAATCTGGAAGATCTTTGAAGCTGCCGTCGTACCATCTATGCACAATTTCGCTCTTTATTTCAAACGTTAGTGGATAAGGTTTTGCTGTCTGGAAAAACGATAAATTGCAATTGAGAAAAGGGAAAGCCTTCAGGAAGCACAACCTGCATGAGGAAACTAGCAGCCCCGGTTTTATCGAAGCTGTTATACTCTCTAAGATGGTGAAATAGAAAATGTTTGAGCCAAACTAAAGTTTTCTCAACCACTGGGGCCGGTTCGGTGTGATTGTTATATGGTGTTACATGACCTAAAAGTAAAAAACAAATTATTTTCCTTTGTTCAATTCTTATTCCTTTATATTAGATTTGTTTAAGTAGATCAACACTATTTTTTACTTTAATCCATGTAACCCCATATTACACTATCCTCATTCCTTGTCAGTCCTATTTGGCCTCAATTTGTTAAAGGGTCGAAATCCTTCACAATGTACTTAAACTTAATTTAACATATATAACAATACCATCAACAACCCGTAACATATTTTAATATTCTTAAGACATTTTTAGAACGCATTCCTCAAGAATTTACTTATTCACCAATGCAAAAATACACTTTAATTAATAAAGTTTACATATATTTCGGTTCCGACACAAGATTTAAACAACATACATATGGAACCAGAGATTCCCGTTACACCTGTCATCTACCTTTTCGTTGCCAAGGGGCAGTTTAATGACGTCTTCGAGTTTAAGATCTCCATTTTCTGGTAGCGTGTCTTCGAACTCATCCACTCTACACTCATGATCGTTGTCGGTTGTTGTCATCCTTAAATAGAACAATTTGGGATAAATAACCTCTTTGTTGTATTTATACAACTATCTAGACAACTATTAAGACAACGTATAAATTGAATTGAAATCCGAGTTTTCTTTCCATGCAATAATAGACAAATGAATATGAATTAGTTTTTTGATTCAATCTTTAATACATTTTACATATGCAAAACATATGCTTCTACATATGTCATTAAAACAAAACATTATTTGAAGTGAAATATATAGGGGATTAAACAAAAAGTTAATAACTAACTGTATATAATGAAAGATGTTACAACAATAATAGTTAATAATAAAATATAATTCAGCCGGGCCTTCTTATAAACAAACCATTTAAATTCACGGAACTTCGATATCTCAGCCACAAGAAACCGTATCGTCTCCTTGGACCTTTCTTCAGCTATCGATGAATACTCATCTACGGCTTTGCGAAGCGCTTCTAGAACGTTTCCGGTACACGCCAAATTCAATGTTCGCATTTCTTCCTCTGACGTTTTTGTTTTTAACCCTTTAGAGCAGCATGCCTGTGTGGGGTTGTCACTCTTGCAAAGTATGTCGGAAAATGGAATCTTTTGTTGCCGCTGTTGTTGAAATAGATCATGTTCTTCGTTGTGATGTTTACTCGTGACATTAAAGTCTGCAAGATATTTAATAACAATCATCTAAATAGAAAAATCTTTTCTTTTATTCTCTTTAATTGTATATTTTTATTATTCCAGTACATGAATGATTTAATAGTATACTAGTAAAAATAACATAGCAATTAAATGTGTAAAGACAACGACCAAATCGGGTGAAATTAGACTGAAGAAATAACAGAACTACGTATAGTATAAATGCAGCCAAAAATGTGTGTCAGTAGTCTGAACAGATTTTATCCCTCTCTCTCTCTCTCCAACTTTGGTATTCATCAATTTGTCAACTAGGTCACGAAAATACATATAAATATACCAAATATCAGTTTCGAACTGGCGCATTTGAAACACAATTGAATCATGATATCTAGAAGGTTATCATGGATCAGACAATCTGATCTGCTTCACTGTCCAATCTAAGCAGTTACAGGACAATCCACATTACCCGAGTATTTTGAGCAGGCTTGGCGACACAACCCGAGCAATGCGATTGGCTAGACGGAATTACCCGAGTACTTTGAGCAGGCTAGGCGACTCAACCCGAGGAATGTGATAGGCTAGACGGAATAACCCGAGTACTTTAAGCAAGCTTGTCGACACAACCCGAGTAAGGTTATTACCGGTGTACTGTGCTCGGTCCGATACAATTGCCCAAATATTCACAATGCAAGGACTCTACCGTCAATGAATATAAATCTCTAGCCCATCAGAACCAGTCGATGTAGTTGTAAATAAACATTTTGTAACTGTCAAGTACCTATATGTATAAAACAGTTCACGCGATAACCAACAAATACTTCTGATCATGTTCATATGATTATTTTAACACAGTCAACATGTATATGTGCTATCACAGTTATCCTCATTGTGTTCTTGTCAGGTGACCAGACAGTGAGAGTATTCACAATAACGTTGTTGAAACAAGTTCAGTGGATGTGGAGTATTATCATATATTTTGTGGCATAACAAAAATATAGGTATGCGAATCATACTTATTTATCGTTTTATTTGGCAATCCATTATAAAAATACTTCATACCTTTGTATAACATTAAATTGTTACATATTTTCATATGTCTTATGCTAACACGTCGTTGTTTGTGTTTATCCTAGCAGTTAAATAATGGCAGAAGCAATGTCGTTGCAAGAAGGCTCCGACGACGCCTCGGTCATCTATTGCCAGCCTTGTGGCAACATTCTAGCAGAAGCGTTCTGTACTGACTGCCCGGAATATTTCTGCTCTTCCTGTGCAAATGTCCACGAAAAACAACGCCTGACGAGCCATCATAAGCTGCTTAGAGGCCCTATCATGCCCTCATGCCACACAACCTTAGGCAAACAAGATTACGCCAGTTTCATGAAATGTGATCAGCATCCAAAAGAAGAATTGAAGTTATTTTGTGAGCCCCACGAGGAACTGTGTTGCGTTGCTTGTAACGTAGTTAGGCATAAACAATGTAAAGTAGTGTACATTCCAGACTTTGCAAAGGATTATAAGACAGGTACTGAGTTTATTCAGCTGTCCATGCACTTAAATGACACCGAACAGCTTGCAGCAAAACACGTGGCGGATATTGAAAAGATAATGAAGGCAGTAAAGCAACGCAAGACTAGCGAATCGACAAAACTGGAACAGTATCGAATGGACTTAAAAAAGTACGTCGACAAAAGAATAGATAAACTATTATCTCAGGTTGAACAGATGCAGGATACAGACCTAACGGCGTTGACAGAGCAACACAGCAGGACAAAGAACATCAAGTCTGACGCATTGGCAGCCAAGACAAAGCTAAAGGCCTGTGAACAAAATCCCATTGAGTTGTTTACAGAGTCAAAGCAAACCCGATACATAGTCGCCCAGTTGCAGGCCGACTTGTCTGACGTCACAACCAAGTCAGTGTACCATGTGTATACGGTACGGAAGGACAAAGAGATGGAGTCGGCCCAACAGCAGAAGACCGGAATAGCCACGATCCAGCTACAATCACGTACGACAATTATTGTATACAATTTGTTTTAGATACTGTAAAATACAATCTGATAAAACCTCAAGAATTCCAACATGAGCATATTTATATGCTATATGTGTTTAATTTTTAACGATCGTTATGTTTTGTTAAAGTTCACTATTAAAATTAAGAATTTAAACACTTCAAACTATTTAACATTAAAAGCGCTGATATTAACATCGATTAAATAGGACGAATATTGAATTTTCATGATATGAAAACAAACTGTAAAAAATGACCATTTGGTGAAAAATCGCACTACACGCCTTATATTTTATTTGCGATAATGGTTACCTCTCTATTGAAACCATCATTTTAAACGATGTTAAATCATTTTGTTTCAACCAGTGCTGACCCCAGGCTGCTTCAACCGACAGGAGGAAATAAATGTGGTTTCCTGGAGTGAGAGCGGGAGCTTTTTCTACGACATCGCCGTGGTATCCACCACCAGGGTCCTGGTGGCCGACAACGAAAACAAGACATTGAGGCTAGTGGACAGCCAAAACGGCGGTGTCGTGGCCAAGGTTTCACTCACAGCAAAGCCATTTCGATTATGTGCCATTCGAGATAGACGAGCTGTGGTGACCTTTCCTACAGAGAAGCGGATCCAGTTCATCCGAATAGCCGGTGACACCTTGTCACTGGACAGATATGTCGATTTGAACGGAAGTGTCGTTGGAATCGCCGCGTGTGACAACCATCTTGTGGTGTCGTACGAGCATCCATGCAGAGTGAAGAAGATCACCATGGAGGGGAAAGTAACGCACGAGCTGACCAATCAGACCCCGGGAAAAGAACTGTTTAAGTTTCCACGTTTCATCGCCATTTCAGAAAGCAAACATATATTTATATCGGATTCCGGAACAAACACTATTACACAACTCGACGAAACTCTTCAGGTTGTTCAGACCATCACCAGCCCCTTGATGAAGTCAGTTACAGGCATCGTGTCCGTGAATACCACACAGCTGCTGGTGTCGGGCTGGAATAGTCACAACATCCTCGTGCTCGACACCACTACTGGCTCTTTGACTACTTTACTGGGACAGGCGGAGAAAATACACAATCCGGGGGCTGTTGCATGGTGTCCTGACAGCAAGACGCTCTACATCTGTCCAACACATACTCTAGTGAAAACGATTACAAAGTTTAAATGTTTATCATGAAAAAACGAAAATAAGTGTTGTGTATCAACACGTTCACAACATATACGATTGGGCGGTTATTCATGGATAAGAAAAAAACGACAATAACTGTTGTGTATCAATACCTCTAAACACATACGATTGGGCGTTCATTCATGAACCAGAAGACACGACAATAACTGTTGTGTATCAACACCTCTAAACACATACGATTGAGCGGTCAATTATGAACCAGAAGACACGACATTAACTGTTGTGTATCAACACCTCTAAACACATACGATTGGGCGTTCATTCATGAACCAGAAGACACGACAATAACTGTTGTGTATCAACACCTCTAAACACATACGATTGAGCGGTCATTCATGAACCAGAAGACACGACAATAACTGTTGTGTATCAACACATCTAAACACATACGATTGGGCGTTCATTCATGAACCAGAAGACACGACAATAACTGTTGTGTATCAAAACCTCTAAACACATACGATTGAGCGGTCATTCATGGATAAGAAGAAATGACAATAACTGTTATGTATCAACATCTCCAAAACACACACGATTGGGCGGTCATTCATGGATAAGCAGAAACGGCGACAACTGTTGCATATCAACATCTCCACAACACACACGACTGGGCGGTCATTCATGGATAAGAAGAAACGGCGATAACTGTTGTGTATCAATACCCCCTCACATACTTTGTCAAATATGCATGTATAATATATATGCTTTACAATATACATATTAAGAGATAACGCTTCTAAATGCCATTGATTAAACTGTTTCACTCGCATGATACATCTCACATGATTTGTTGAAACCTTCAGTATTTCTCTAAACCATAAGATTTTGTCCTCATTAAAATGTACAAATACATTTCTTTTAAATTAACGTTTAACATACCCACTATCATAAGTTTTATATAATAAACTACATGTATTGAGTTTTGTTTTAGTACAGTACGCATTATGTGTTCTTCTTATAAGCTCTTGCATAGACACGAAGAATAAAAATGAGCATAACTATGACATAAAAATCGAGCAATATAGCATATTGAAATAGACGTCCAGATACTGCAATCATATGATATGATATCCCTTAAAGATACAAACGTGTGTTGGAGAACTACAATTAAATATAAGCAACAGTTAGATTTAAACATTTAAATATAATTACATTGATTTTTAAAGAAAAGCACTACAATTTTAAAGACAAAAGATAAACTTACTGAGATATCCAGACGTTATCAACAAAACCACCAACGAATAAACGAAGAGCAGCACAGGTAGTATAGTTTTGATCCATCGACATAGTGATCGCATCTTCCAAGTCCAAACACAAATTTAGAATATTTCCAACACTACAATAATGTTCTGTGCCACTACATACAATTCGGATAACGATATATTCCAGTAAAAAGCAAAATACAAGTTAACCTCTAAATGAAATTTGAAGTTTATACTAAATTACACGCACAGCTACTAGTAAATGGATATTATCGATAAATAATAAATATCAGGAAATAAAACTGAAACAAAAATCATTTGGCCATAAGCTATAATTATATTGACGTAACAAAACTCATATAGTCAAATATTATTATCTTGTATATTATGTTTCTTTTACGATTAGAAAATAAAAAGAAATTTATTTTGTAATAAAAAAGCTAGTTTTTAGGGTAAGTTGGTGAATAACCAAAACAAACATGCAATGCGTCTTATATAGTATGTTAATTACACATTTCAGTTATTTGTTATAATGCGACATACACAATTATGCATATAAATCTAGCGCACAAATGTTGTTCGCAGCATTAAGATGCTATGCCTGTATCTTTCTGTCAGAATCTTTTTAATACATCTTACATTTAAACCATACGTAAGCACTAAAAAACCTACTCCGGTAAATATGAGAAACTGCCAAATGTAGTTATCCATGCATGTAAAAAATGACTGAAGAAATGAATTTCTTAAAAAATATTTGGCCCGAAAAATAGACTTTGTTTATTTACGTTTCGACCCATTGCGCAATTCAATTCCGGCGGGTTCAATTCCCGCCGCCGGCAAGGGTTTTTATGTTTTATTTTTGTTTGTTTTGTTGTTGTTGTGTTTTTCATTTTTGTCCAAAAACACATTTTTGTCACAAAATGTTGCACTTTTAATTGCAATGTAAATTTATTTAGTATACTGAACATATTGCAAGATTTGTGATCGATTATAAGCGTTAAAGATACAGACCTAGCATCTTTAACACACCATGTTAAACAAATGACTTTATATAAGTAAATGTTATCCTAAATCGGCGAGATGCACTTTTCAAGTTGTTTATTTTGATTATCTACATTGATATCGTTGATTTATGTACCAATGCACATGCCGACTGTATTATAAATGTAGATTAATGGTGTTAACCAGTCAACATCATATGACTACGTGCGTAGCCTGTGTGGAGGATTTATAATTACATTGTACTTTCTGAATTCTTTTTGCAATGTCTAAAACTTCGTCCAAAAAGCGCGTGGAATTTGCATTTTGGCTAAAAATTCCTAAAATTGTTCTATGTGTTTTTGTACGGGCCATTTTGTCATTGTGCCCATAAACTTGACTTGTCCACATTGTTTACAACATTTTGTCTTTGAACATCTCCTCCATTTATATAACCACATTCTGCAATGTCTCAATAACATAATCTGGAAGATCTTTGAAGCTGCTGCTGTACCATATATGCACAATTTCACCTTTTATATCAAACGTTAAAAGATAAGGTTTTGTTGTCTAGAAAAAAACGGTTAAGTTGTAAATTCTCTAAGATGGGGTAATAAAAATTCGAGTTCGAGTCAAACTAAAGTTTATCAACCCCCGGGACCGGCACGGTGAGAGGATAGTGTAATATGGTGTAACATGAGCTTGAAGACCCAAGCGCTCAGTTTGGGTATAATTATGAAAAAATATACATGTATAGTGTCCCAAAATGAAAATAACTGCGTGATCAAGCATAATCGTTAGATACAGGTACCATTTGCTAGTTATAAAGAAAATTGTGCACAAACAGGACATTTTCTAATACACCATTTAATAATATAAGTATATTTCATGTGTTCCTGGTGTGGATGGGAAAATCCATCCCGAGGGCGTAGTGCAGCATAGGCGGTGACGAGGCGCTTTCCGAAGCGCTTCTAGACCATCCACGGTACACGCCAATATCAATGTTCGCATTTCTTCCCCCGACAATTTTGATTTTAACCCTTTAGATCAGCATGCCTGTGTGGGGTTGTCACTCTTGCAAAGTATGTCGCAAAATGGAATCTTTTGTTGCCGCTGTTGTTGAAATAGGTCATTTCTTCGTTGTTATGTTTACTCGTGACATTAAAGTCTGCAAGACATTTAATAACAATCATCTAAATCGAAAATTATTTCCTCTTTTTATTCTCTTTAATTGTGTATTTTTATTATTCCAGTACACGAATGATTTAATAATATATTAGTAAAAATAACATAGCAATTAAATGTGTAAAGACAACGACAAAATCGGGTGAAATCAGACTGAAGAAATAATAGAACTACGTATAGTATATATGCAGCCAAAAATGTGTGTCAGTAGTCTGAACAGATTTTATCCCTCTCTCTCTCCAGCTTTGTTATTCATCAATTTGTCAACTAGGTCACGAAAATACATATAAATATACCAAATATCAGTTTCGAACTGGCGCATTTGAAACACAATTGAATCATGATATCTAGAAGGTTATCATAGATCAGACAATCTGATCTGATTTACTGTCCAATCTAACCAGTTACAGGACAAGCCACATTACCCGAGTATTTTGAGCAGGTTTGGCGACACAACCCGAGTAATGCGATTGGCTAGACGGAAATACCCGAGTATTTTGAGTAGGCTAGGCGACGCAACCCGAGGAATGTGATAGACTAGACGGAATAACCCGAGTACTTTTAGCAAGCTTGTCGACACAACCCGAGTAAGGTTATTACCGGTGTACTGTGCTCAGTCCGATAAGATTGCCCAACTATTCACAATGGAAGGACTCTACTGCGAATGAATATGAATCTCTAGCCCATCCTCTAATCCGAACCAGTCGATTCAGTTGTAAATTAACCTTTTGTAACTTTCAAGTACATGTACCTATATGTATAAAACAGTTCACACCATAACCGACAAATACTTCTGATATATATATATACCGTTTTGATCATTATCATTATGGTAGTACATCATTCATCGGGTATCTGATTTTAATCGGTCAGTTTTGACACTAACAATGTGCATGTTTATATGGTAATTCTAACACAATCAAAATGTATATGTGCTATCACAGTCATCCTTATTGTCTTCTTGTCAGGTGACCAGACGGTGAGAGTATTCACAATAACGTTGTTGAAACAAGTTCAGTGGATGCGGAGTATTATCATATATTTTGTGGCATAACAAATAGGTATCCGAATCATACATTTGTAACCGTGTATTTGACAATCCATTATAATAACATTTCATACCTTTGTATAACATTAAATTGTTACATATTTTATATATCTTATGCTAACACGTCGTTGTTTGTGTTTATCCTAGCAGTGGAATAATGGCAGAAGCCATGTCGTTGCAAGAAGGCTCCGACGACGCCTCGGTCATCTATTGCCAGCCCTGTGGCAACATTCTAGCAGAAGTGTTCTGTACTGACTGCCCGGAATATTTCTGCTCTTCCTGTGCAAATTTCCACGAAAAACAACGCCTGTCGAGCCATCATAAGCTGCTAAGAGGCCCTGCAATGCCCGCATGCCACCCAACCTTCGGCAAACAAGATATCGCCAGTTTCATGAAATGTGATCAGCATCCAAAAGAAGAATTGAAGTTATTTTGTGAAACCCACGATGAACTGTGTTGCGTTGCTTGTAACGTAGTTAGGCATAAACAATGTAAAGTAGTTTACATTCCAGACGTTGCAAAAGATTTCAAGACCGGTACTGAGTTTATTCAGCTGACCATGCACTTAAATGACACCGAACAGCTTGCGGCAAAACACGTGGCGAATATTGAAAAGATAATGAAGGCAGTAAAGCAACGCAAGACTAGCGAATCGACAAAACTGGAACAGTATCGAACGGAGTTTA
>Ga0224511_10002889_pt1 | contig 11963 bp, 7 predicted proteins | sample SF_May12_sed_USG_2_FD_169988 | JGI IMG/M metagenome (GOLD analysis project Ga0224511, IMG submission 169988) | Sediment microbial communities from San Francisco Bay, California, United States - SF_May12_sed_USGS_8_1 | ecosystem: Environmental > Aquatic > Marine > Sediment | place: USA... | reverse complement strand
ATTTTATTTTAAATCCAAATATCTCGAAAATGAATAAAAATTTCACAGAAGTAATTCCACAATCAGATTAGTTGTTAATTCATACAGATGTATGCTCAAAACCTCTTAGAAACACCGAATGGTTAACACAAAAATAATCCAAAATGTCAGAGCACAAAAAATAGCAGCCACACTAGGCGCTCAATATGACTGTATAATGCTTAATTTAACAATCCGTACACGCAAAAACAGGCAATAAACACATGCCACCAAAACGTTTATCAGTTAAAAAATTAATGAAAAGTGTAAATAGGAATTAGTACTTTACATTTTAAAAAGATGCATGTTAAACAAAAGGCAATATATTATTCAATAAGAAGAAAAACATGACATGTGTAAATGATAAAATTTTCTTAGTAAGAAATTTAATGTTTCTGTTAATATACCAAACCATTAATTGTAGTGATATATTATGATTATACATTGAAATACATTGTTTTGCATTAAACATCACACTTATGATTATGTTGTTAATAATAGCCAAATATAGACACTATGCATTATAACTGTTGAGAATTCGTTTGACGTTATTCCGCCATTTTCAAATCATGCCGTTTGGCGTCTTATGTTGACGTAATTACGCTTTGTATTGTTTATATATTTTAGACGTTTTTAAAGATTGAAACCGTGCAGACGTGTGTTTTGCCATTTCGTCTCATTAAAATTGGTGCCATGACCAAACAAAACATAGAACGGCTACTGGCAATAAGAGAGGGGAAAAGAAACGTAATCGAGAAGAACATAGAATCACTTAGTAATGCGATTGAGGAAAACGACACAGCTTTTTTCGACCTGGCTATGGCGAAGATTGAGACCGCCATGGATTTGGTTTCTTCCTTCAACGAGACAACATCGCAAGCGAAAGCACAGAGACCTCGGACTATGAGATGAATGTTAAAAGAAAATTACAACGACTGAAGAAGGATTTTTTCTCTACGCAGACTGCGACCCAGCCTTCTTCAGTCCTCCAGGAACATCCATCTTCCGTCAAAGCTCCGCAGCAGTCCACCGCTATCGCAACATTGCCAACCTCTGACATCACAACGCCGCCGACTTCCGAGTTCCCAACACCGCCGACTTCCGCCCACGCACTGCCGCCGAATACCTCTTACACACTGTCGCTGACTTCCGCCTACGCACCGCCGCAGACATTCGCCTACTAAACGCCGCCGACTTTCGACTTCGCGCCACCGACGACTTCCGCTGCCTGTACGTCCCGAGTATCCCAGACGACTTCCGCTGCCTTTACGCCCCGAATAACCCAGACCACTTCCGCTGCCTATACGTCACGGGTCACTCAGTCGAATCCTGCTACCTATACACCCCGAACTTCCCGATTTAGTTCTTCTGTAATTCCGTCGACGTACTCTGCTGTCGCGCACACACCGTGTTTATAACACACTAGCTCTCCTTACTACAGACCGATTAGAGTTACGTATCGATACGACGGGAGACGATATGGTTATTTTCGATACGATACGATACGATACGGATAATAATTGTAAAAATACAAACATTCACAATATTCATATTCTTTTATTTATGAACACAACAGATGAATGCTTCGTCTAGACTAAGTCAGTTTTACAAACACAGTGACAAGGTTCACAAAGGAATTAGATAAAACAAATCTCTTTGTTAAGTACAAAAAAAACAATGCACAGTTGAAGTTTTGAATAAGAATGTGAAACTTCTGTATTTACATGTATAATACATGTAGGACAGTTAAATGTAATGTTATTATTCTAAACAATATAAATGACAGTATAGTAAATAGTAAACAATATAACTGTTGACCATCTTTCACCACTGTTAATGAAGTCTACTTAAAGGTCCATTTCAACCGGCATACTACACCAACAACGCCGACAGAGATTATATTTCTTGAACGAATTCGAAAAAGAAGAGACAACGTAGTGACTTCCCCTCTTTATAAATGTCAAGGTCGTATCGCGATATATCGCGCTGGGCCACGATACGTATCGTGACCCGCCGTATCGATACTGTATCGATATATCGCCATATCGTCTTATCCCTAGACTAGACATCACAAAACCTCAAACTTTACTATGATTTCGAATATTCATCATAGTCTGAGGACCTTCGATAGACCTCGTTTAAAAGGCACTTCATATACTCACGAACTTTTCTCCAGAAAATACAACCTTACCTGCGACGTTCACGTGCGGACCACTTGCGGCGTCACCTCCAGACCAGTGGTCAAGCTCTTCCCATTAGAAGTGTCGTGTGACAACAGATGAGACAATATGTGTGGCATTTAAAATGGATTATCTTTCATGGACATTTAATAGTATTTGTTTATTAATAATAATCTTTTTCATGTTTAAATACTTTTTGCGGCCCCCAGAATGTTGAGAATTCGTTTGACGTTATGCCGCCATTTTCATATCATGCCGTTTAGCGTCTTATGTTGACGTCATTAAGCTTTGTATTGTTTATATATTTTAGACGTTATTAAAGATTGAAACCGTACAGACTTGTTTTACCATTTCTTCTCCTTAAAAATAACGTTAACGTTTATTAATGAATCCATATACTAGTTATTAAATAATGTATTCACGTGATAATTATTTTGTTGCAAGGTACCGTTTAAATAGTCGCACGCACCAGCCATGTCAAATCTACTCTCAGATGAGCAAATGGACCAGTTGGAAGCCTGGATCGGCACTGGACCCAAACAGTTCAACCTGCTGTATGCCATAACACGGGACGGGTGTGGGCCAGCACAGTTCCACAAAATGTGCGACAACCGAGGCCCGACAGTGACGGTCGTCTACAACATCAAAGGGTCCGTTTTTGGTGGTTACACTAGTTTATCCTGGCAGTCGTCTAACTCTTGGAAACGCGATGACAAGGCCTTTTTGTTTCAGCTTGCCTTTTCCTACAATAAATTGTGTCGGAAATTTCCAAGTAGTACAACACAAGATAATGTATGGCACGGCCCAAGTCATGGTCCCCTGTTTGGCAGAGGTCATGATTTGGATTTGTTCTATAACACAGATGTTATTCCTGTCAACTCTGTGTATTCATTGGGCAAAGCAAGGGGCGAAATGAAGCCTAGCTCATCTTTTGTGTACGACGGCGTGACGACTGCTGATATTAACAACGACACAATGGACGTAGTGGAAGTTAAGGTCTACAGCGTTATCGGTATGTACCCAAAGGTTTATCAACTGGTTTCACAAAATGACACTAATTACTATTTTACATTTACTAAAAAACTAGTATCACCATTTGAACATTTTTCAGCTTTGCACAGTGTCACCATTCTGTATTTTACAAGATTTCACATATATCTGGATGTGTTGTTTTCACATCAAATTAGCGTTTATTGACAGAAAATACAGAAACGCGAATTAATAATGTACATATGTATCAATACCTATTTTTACCAACATCCTTCAGTTCAATTCAGTTCCCTTTTTCCGGAATACTGAGGATATGTAAGACATATTGGGTGATTGTGAAGTAATTCACGTGAATAATTGTACAGTTTGTACTGTATCAATACTACTTAATGTAACTGAGTGCCCAAAGTTAAAGAAACAAGCTGCGTATTGTATTTAGGCTTATATTATCAGGGGTCAACGAATGATGTTATCAAAAAGCAATAAAAAGGATGCAATTCCTAAATGAAATGGGGGAATTAAACTACAATACCAGAGATTGAATTAAAATGAGAAATGTTTAGATACAAGTAGAATTATTGATCAGAAACATTTATGTTTTGTACCATTATTAAAAACATACTCTTCAGATACACATTTTTATTACCTTGCTCCCAAACAAAAGCCGAATTAAGAATGGAACATTGCGTGATATAACCATTTGGAAATTCAACTGATTAATTAATACAGCCTTAATAACTAACACGTGGACCTAAACAAATCATTGAAATTTAGTTTGAGATTATTATTAATAATATGTTACTAGCATGTCGGTACTTATATAACATTATATGTTTTACTTTATTAAGATGGCGTGCGGTCTTCGAAAATGCAACCTTGGAGGAAATACCCTGAACTGAACGAAAAGGTATTAGTTATGACATCAGTATTAATCATATTACCTGCTTTTGTTTTTTAGTGCTAATTAAGTAAACACATACATTGTAATATGTGTATACAATTTTTCATTTCAATGCAAGTGTACACATTTCATTTTTATATTTAAATTAAATGGTAGAGATACTTAAAACGGAAAACCTACATTATTTATTAAATGTTTTTTGTTATTTGCATACGAATGATTTGATAAATTAAACTGCAAAAAGACAGGATTTACTTATTCCCTTCTTGTTAAAACACCATTATACCATATCAGATCGAGAGCATATTCATTTCTATATCACACTTTAGTATCTGGACAAACTTCGCGAGGAGGTCATTGTCATAAGAACACCTAAACCCGAGACTGTGCCAGAGTTCCGTATTTTGCTGATGGGGCCAGTAGCTGTTGGAAAGTCAAGCTTTATTAACACCATCAGCTCGGTGATGTCCGGAAGAATCCGTCAACTGGCTATCACAGGCACATCAACGCGTGGAATAACTTCCAAGGTTGGTGTCGTTGAGGCTAAGAAAAAATACAAACTGCGTTCATAGCATTTCCCGATCATAGTTTTATAGTTTTTTTTATATTTCATTTATTTAGCATAAATAATACCATTCACATGTAGCCGTACGGCGTGGCTAATTTATGGTTAATTAACAATGAATTTTATGTTTTTTTTACTTAAGAATGGTACTTTTAAAGTAACATAACAATATTTTACTAATTTCATTGCAATATCATATTATGACAAATTGACTATTTTGGGCTGCTTTGGGCATTTAGCTCTGTATCTCTTCCTTAACAAGCAATTTATTATTACGGTAACCGTTTCAGTGTTGCTTTACTAAATAGCATACTCACTACAAATTTCTGTTTTATATATGTACATGTGTGCTGTTGGAGCTATGACCCTATGTATTCTAAATAAACAAAACCATTAAACCATATCATAAAACTGTCTTAAATTGAACACATTTATTAAGATTTAGAGATTTAAAATTACATAAATGCATTTGATACCATGTTGTAAATAAGAGCAAACATGTTTTGATGTAGTTTTGTCCATGTTGTTAAGGTTTACAGTTCCTAATTAAAACACACATTTGCAGCAATACAGAAGCATTACAAACCTAGAAAAATTTAAGAAGTGTACATTTAGAAAGTAATGACCAGACCGTTTTTTACACTTTGTTATTATTTTAGTTATGATACATGATTAAACAATTTACACTCTAATTATGTTAAGGGGAGGTAAAACGTTCGAATTTATTTCCCTTTAAATTTTAAATAATTAATGTATCATTAGTGTAACACTATTTTTAAAAACTCTTTGGTTAAAAAGTTTAAGGCAAATATAAAATTTATACATTTAGTTTGTGTAATAAAATTACAGAATTAGGAATTGAAGACCGTTAAGTTAACAGATTTATAACAGCAGCAATGGTCGCAATCAGCTATCAGATATTTTGTTTGTAGTCATTAGTATCATCTTTTTGGAATGAATTATCAGGTGCTAAAACAATTGTTAAAATGAGAAAATACATACTCGGCAAGTCATTGTAAATACGTACATGTTAAAGTCAAAAATCGTTGTTGTTCTAGTACACCTCCTACAAAATTCGGACATCAGGCGGCAAGGACCTTGCACTGAGACTGTGCGACACACCTGGCCAGGGAATGTCTCTCATTGATGCGGCATTTCTTGTTGACGGACACGTCCCTGACAACTATCAGGTTATTTAGAACGTGTTCTTACTCCACGGTGAATCAACGCAAATGTATTATACTTAGCGTTTATACTCAATATACGCAAGAAAAATGCAACTTATCTTTTTATTTACAATATGCGTGCGTTTATCTTGGTAATTCATATAATAAGAAACATTATTACATGAACTATAAATAGACGCAACGCGATTGGTCACACCCCCAAAATAGCCGAGTCAATAAATCTAGATAATGACCCATTTTCGCTGATATTGACCGGTCTATAAATAGAATTCGAAATTTTGACAAAATCAATTGATAACATACAACCATTTTAACATGCCAAAAAAGAATATTGCAGCACAATTCAGTATTAAATTGCTTTTAAAACTAAAATCTTATTCCAGAAAGGGAAATAATCTTGTTTACCTAGAAATCAATAACATAATTTAGTATTGAGTTTAACCGCAAAGGGAGAGCACTGTTTACACTTGTTTACATTTCTCTTGAAGCAGAAGAACTTTTATTTTGAATTCATTTAACAAATATTTGAGTGTTTTATAATGTATTTTAATGAAAATTCAACCAAGAGGTTTATGTGTAAAACTCAATATAGATCTTCGTATTACAATTGAATTGCGTTTCTTTGAAAGTCAACAATGTGCTGTGATCTAACTTCGTAAGTGGCATTCATGTTCATCACCTTCAAACTGGTTTTCATTTGAAGTTGAAGCAGAAATATATCCAATATATTTTGAGTTGTTATTCTTAGAATTAAATAAAAACAATTAGAAGAGTTCAATCAATTTTCGACTTGAATTGAATTGACCCAGCAAACTGAGTAATCATCAACAAATGAGAAAAGGATGTGCCATCTCTGCAGGTAAGTTGTTAGTTATTTGTGTATTATATTCTAAATAGGTTAATACAAACTATTTATAGTTCATGTAATAAAACAGTTATTTACTTATTAGCTGGGAAGTATGCTGTTGATATTGACCGCAAAAATATCGCTATCGCTATCGCCTCGGTCAATAACGATTTTTTAGGTCAATATCACAGCATATTTCCCAGCTAATAAGTAAATAATTGTATATTAACATTTATACTTTTGTATCGTCAACACTGTTTCTAGTGTCAAACGTACCAGCTGGGTCGTTTTACTTCAGTCAATCAACATTGCGCTGACAATTCAACGTTCAAATGTAAATGTATTTGTATAAACGGAAACGTTTTTAACCCTGAATTCATTTGTACTTTTATTGGAGTAACGTGTAATACATTATGACCATTACTATGCGGCATAATGAATATAACCTCATATTAATATATTTAATTAATGTTTGCGTATGTTTTATATATGTAAGTGGTTTAAATCGAGAAAAAAGAGAATGTCTACTGAGGATTTACGTATTATACTTATGATTGACGTATTATTGTTTATATAGTTCAAGTTGGAAAATATGTTTTATCTGCAATTTCAGTTTTGCGACAGGTCAATATTTTCTTTGAAAACAACCGGTTCGATACGAAACCCCAGACCTAAAGATGAAATCCACTGCGTTGCTATATTTGTTGACGCGGGACAAATCGCAGAAATGCCAGAAGCAACAAAGAAACATCTCTTGGACGTTAAAGACATGTGTGCGGCAAAAGGTATCTAACGCATAGATATGTAAGTAAATACGCCATTTCAGGTACTTTATTATGGATCTTATCGAAGTTGTTGTAATGATAATGTGCTTATAACTTTGACAAAAATACTTTCACATTAAATACATGAGGCGTAATCCCCCACACACTTTTAATCTCACTAATTTAGTAAAGCAGTTACATTATGTATTACCCGGTAATTTAATACAAAATGTTAGTTAGACAATAATGGTATAAACATTTTATTTATACATGTAATATGTTTTAACAAACTGATGACCCAGCTATAGCTAAATCACTAAAAGGACCGTAATTATTTTAATGTCAATGGCATTGCGTTTCCGTGTTTGTTTGACACTACTCTGTCATTTTAGAATCATGCATTGCTTTGTTGAATAATGCATACAACTGTATATGTAGTCACAAAATAATTATTGTTAAAGTGTTAATTAATCAGACAACTTAGGTTTGTGTTTGTTTTCTTCATTTATCAAACACAGCATAATACTCAATATCATTTTTCAAGCGCCAGTACGCCTTTGTAAAGTCCACGAGCCTAACCCGTTCTATTTCTATATTAACGCCCATCAATGAGACTTATGTCATGCCAATTTGTCTAATGATTAGGAAAACGAATCTTTAAATAACATCTACTTTTACAAATGCTCAAATCTCATTTTACGTGCAACAAATGACAAGGTCGAAACTAAGAAAAATGCAAATTACTTTCTTATTTATTGGTTTTCCGGTACATTCTCAGTGATGGCCGTTACCGTGGCAGACATTTTGGATTCTTAGCCCTGAGAGGAATCATCAAGATGATAACAACAGTCGGTAAAGTTTGTGTAAATTATCTAAATTGTCTGTTAAAGGCATTCCTCACGCCATTCTCATGACGAAGATCGACTCATATGGGGCACACGACGATGACCTGACAGGCATATTCAGAGATGCGAAAGTTAAAGATCTTGTTAAAACTGTATCCGACATGTTCGGTGTACCATCCAACAACGTCATGCCTGTTAAGAACTACGAACAGGAAGCTGATCTGGAGACGGACGTCAACATCCTGGCGCTGCTCGCCCTTCGTCGTCTGCAAAACCTGGCCATGGACTACCTAGAGCTGACTACTTCAGAAGAAGTAGCCGCGGACTCCGCATTGGAAGAATCTTTGATGTCTGACACGGCGTAAATGACGCTAACCTAGTCGTTAACAGGTCTGCAGTTACAGCGTAGAAACTTGGCGTTTGTGACAATGGTATTCCTATAGCGGCAGTGATATATTGACGTGACGCTTATCGGTGAAAATATGTACTTAATATTTGCAGTTTGCTTTATAATTAGTTGTAAAAATGTAATACCTTACTAAGTTTTTTATTTTACAATATATTAACGGTCATTGTTAGCACGTCTCTACGTAGGCGTGACTAATAAAGGATGTGCGATACATAATAAGCAACTATTATTTATATCATTTATAATATTGCAAAATTTATAATTTAACGATATTGCAATATTAATAGGGATCTACTACTTTTTAAAGTAAATGTTGTACATTTTTGTATGTTTGCATAATTGTTTATTTTATTTTCCTGTACAAGTGCGTACCAATATAAGTTCAGCATGTACATACATAGGCATTATATTGTTGAATGAGAAGCTTTTGCAGTCTATGAATAATTAGAAACACATAAATGTTGATTCAATGCATTTTATTAATCATATCTAACACATATTCCAGAATATATGTATGTAAAATTGATTTTGTATTTCAATGTTTTACTGTAGCTCTTCGTGTTTTTGGTAAGTGTAATCAATGTTCATAGCATATTAAAATATCTAACATCATAGCGTTATTTCAAAACAGAAACAGAAAGTTGCTAATTGCAATACATATATTCGCAAATGTAAATATTTTTGTATAGAAACAAAATTACAGTATTTCATTGTATAGGAACAATATAATAATACAATACAATAGTGCTGTTTAAGGCACTAAACTATTGCAACTACAATAATAAAAGTTGTTTCGAAATGGCATGGTCCAGAACAGTATTAATCATCAATTGAATGTCATTGTATTTCAATGATTTTTCATGAAAAACGGTGTAATTTGTCAAATGTGCCCTAGCCTTTATGTTAATGTTCGCGTCATTTACTTGTCAAATTATTTTCTTTTCGTCGCAAAAATAGTTGCATCAAATAAATTGCCTAAGGATTGCAGTTAAAATTGGTTTTCATTCGATATATGTTTCAAAATAAATTTTGCTTATAGAAACCATTTTTAAACTTCGAAGCCAGTGGTTCAGAGTTCGATTTTGCAATACTTGTTCGTCGTTTTTCTTTGACAATAGCACATGTATTAAGAACAAACACAAACAAGGTAGCAACATCGTGTTGAACTCGTTTTTGATTCGATAAGATTGACAGGTAGGCGTTAATCCTATAGGGCAGATCAATCCCTGGTCCAAAATGTAAATGCTTTCTGTATTCATTCTAAACACGTACACAACTAAATGAAGTTTTCATAACTTTAATGCCATTAAGTCACGTATACATGATAAATAAAGAGTTTTTTAACATTGCGCACAAAAGGTAGTGTTGTTGTTGTCACGTTATGTGTATCAAGGTATTTTTTTTCTAGTGCAAACTGACCAAGAAGGACACAGGCAACAAATGCACACACCCGCACGCACACACGCACGCACGCAAGCAAGCACACAAGCACGCACGCACGAACACAGATCAGAGCAGACACGCCTTAATGTGTAATTTTAAATAATTACGCATACAACATATAATGCCACTGTTGTTTGCTATTTTTGTATTTTTATGTAATTTTGTTAACATATAAGTATTAACTGACACAGAACGATTGTTTAGAAAAACGGCGGACAAAGTATCACTAATGCCCTGTTTCTTTCAGACCAAAACGGTGCTTAAATATAATATGTCTGTATCGTTTAACCGGAATTGTTTTCATTTTACTTTTTAACAATTATACTTGAGCAGAGAACATCATGTATTTACATATGTTATATAATTATGAATTCGTGTTAGAAATTTACAGAAGAAGTGTTGCAAGCAAAAAATTGGCCTTGTGTGTTCTTGGTTTGAAAATAAGCATTGACAAGAAACAACATGTAAATTATGCAACATAATCCGTTTAATGATTCAGTCACATAATTATCATCTTCGGAATTTTGATAACATAATTTCAATACATTAATTAAGAAAAAAATGTGACTAAAGGAGAGAAAATAATAATATACATTTTCACTAATAAAGTTATGTTAGACGCTTAACATCTGATGAAATGTGATTATGATGTCTATATGGCCAAATTCATGCACTCCTAATACCTATGGCCTTATTTATGTTGTACACTAGTGCACATACTTCATATTCAACAATATGATTTTCTGCAATGTCGTATTTGTAGAGAAAAGGTAAACGTAAAATAAATCACAGGACTATTATTGTGATATACTTGCTTAATTGTAAGTAAACATTGCAAGTCAAAATATTACGCAAAATATCTTCGAATAGGAAGGCACATACTAATATTGATACTAAAACTTAGTACGAATTACAACGGGTTTTGCTCGTTCTGTCTTGTACTATTTTATATCAAGGGTTCTGTGTATTTATTGTGTGAGAAGTCAAACAGAATAAATATGGAGATTATAAATTGCATTTGTTGTACAAAAACTGTCAATAAAGCCTAGAATCACATATGTACATGTTTAAGGCTTTCAACAACTACAAATAATATTGAGAAACTATACGAAAAACGCTATATTTTCAACTTTTAAATACCGTTTGTCCTCCTCGCCGTACTCGTTTGCATTCTAGAAAAGTACATTAGATTGCTTCAAAGGTTTTGTACCCCTAAAATATAGTGTCAAATAATATTAAAGGAAATAATGCCTGCTTCCTTTTCCTTAAATATTTCTATGAGACAAAGATTTTATAAAAAATATATATTATAATTCCAGCTGCTTGAACACAAGGAAGTATATGTTGAATATTGTCATACCTTTTATTTCCCTGTTTATGTTATTTAAGGTAACCAATAAAATTATTTTCGCCACACTGTGTCTGAGTTATGTTTCAATATCTGCACAGAACGGACTTATTGAATAAAAGCTTTATGGCATGTTTGACAACTAAATTGCCTATGTCTGAAAGGCGTGTGTTTTTACCGCATATACGCATGTTAGGAAAATGATTTCATGAATTGCTAACATAACGGTTCCCGAAAGAAAATATTTCCGTAAAAAACCATGCGATCAACGACGTTTTATAGCAGTCTTGACATAATTTAGTTTAAGCGTGGTATATAACCACAATTTACTACGCTAACTGGTAGTGTTTTTCGGCGTTAGCTGTCTCAGCTGGGTTTTGACCTACATTTCTGTATAATGACGTCTGTCTGGGATTTCTGCAATCCGCCGTTCTATTGGATGATTTCATAACCACTGAAAATGACG
>Ga0224511_10002888_pt1 | contig 11968 bp, 6 predicted proteins | sample SF_May12_sed_USG_2_FD_169988 | JGI IMG/M metagenome (GOLD analysis project Ga0224511, IMG submission 169988) | Sediment microbial communities from San Francisco Bay, California, United States - SF_May12_sed_USGS_8_1 | ecosystem: Environmental > Aquatic > Marine > Sediment | place: USA... | reverse complement strand
TATCATCCTCATATAATAAACTTGCAAATGTAGTTGGTGTTATACCAATTTGGCCTGACTGATTTAATACGAGAGATGTATTACCCGAGTTAATTGAGCTTAATAATAACAATATTATAATGTTGATTACTAATTTAACTTTTAGTGACCTCATTAATTTATAAGCACATTGATTATATTAATAAATGTAAGGAACAGTTTTGACCGATCTTAATACTTATTTACTTTTTTATAGATAAAATACTAATCTTTTAACGTTGTAAAAAATAGCCAAATTATGAAATAATTTAGTACGCTTTCTTATTCTTTATTATTACATAAATTAAGGAAATATTGTGGATAGAAAAACTCTGATAAATCATTTATTTGATCATGGAATTAGCTACAATGATTATATCCAGACAAGCAATAAGAAAGAGCACTTGGAGCTTGGTTGGGAGACCACTACTAATGAATTAAGTAAGTTAGATGCAATTGAAAAAGGGAAAGTTAACTATCCATTAAAAATAATTGTAGTATCAGAGCATTGGTGTGGTGATTGTGTAAAAGGAGTACCTGTTATTAGTCGAATGGCAGAAGAATTTGATCAATGGCAGTTAAGAATTGTAAAAAGAGATGATTTTCTTACTCTGATCGAACCTCATTATACAGTGGCTGGTAGATTTAAAATCCCTATAATAATTTTTGCAGATGAGGATGGAGATGAAGTGGAAAGATGGATAGAAAGACCAGCAAATAGTTATCAATTAATTCATGAATTACAGGATATGCGATTGAACAAAGAAGATTATATAACACAATATAGAACAATTGAGGAAATTAATTTACCTGGAGTTACTAGGGTGATCTTTAAAGATTTATTACTTTATGCAAGAAAATGTGTAGATATACTTGCTATACTACCTAAAAAGAAGGTGCAAAGTTAATTCTTTTAGATAAATAAATAAAGTATGAAATTATTAAAAATTATTAGTGTAAATATTACTGATAATATATTTACAAGATCATTATTAATGAATTTGACTCCTTTTTTATATGTACATTCACTGCTACAATCTTTATGATAGTTCTTTTCAGTAATCTTATCACAAACAGTACAATGGTACATACATTGGATAGTGGCCCCAAGTAATGAATCAATAAGGGATCCAGTTAATCCAGCTATTGTGATAATGAATAAAACATGTAGAGAGGTTGTTAATGTTAAGGATATTGAGTAAATTAATCCAATAAATGCTGCACCACTAATAGATGCTCCTATTCCTAATACAGAAATACCACCTGATGTTCCATTAGGGACTGTTTTTAACGGATTTAATATCCATATTGGTTTTCTTTTTGATAATACGCCAATTTCAGTTGCCCAAGTATCACTATTCGTCACTGCGAAAGATATGGTTATCATGAATGCGATTGATGTATTTAGATTATCATACCAAAATCCCCATTTTATTATACTATAGCTTGAAATTATCAAGGCAATCCCTCCATTCGCCAATACTTGTTTACTATCTCTTTGTCCACCTTTTTCTGCAAGTTTGAGTGCATTTTCTTTTAGTTTATTGGTATTTTTATATCTAGTAAGTATCGTGGAAGATCCAAAAAATGCCAACAACATAATCCAGTAAAGTGGATGAGCTAAAAAGGTGATTGCACCTACAAAACCAGCCGTAATTAGTCCATAGGGTTGTGTTAGAGACCTCTTTTTATAAGCAAAATAACCCACTGGTATATTACAAATCATCGCCAGTATAATTACTTGGTACCAAACTACCACATGCACTGTTTACAGTCTTAGAATATGACATTTTTCATATAAGAATGGTAATTCATTGATGAGATAGGCAATTAATTTATAGTCTATTCAATAATTAACAATTTATGAAAAGTATTATTTTATCAAAAACAGGTGGTCCTGATGTATTACAGTTATCAGAAATTGATATTCCAAATGTGAAGGATCATCAAGTTTTAATTAAAAATAAATATGCAGGTATAAATTATGCTGATTTATTGACTAGGCAAGGACTATATTCATGGGCTCCAAAAAGACCTTCGATACCTGGATTAGAAGTTACCGGAATTGTTGAAAAAGTTGGAAAAGAAGTAACAAATTTCAAAGTTGGTGATAAAGTAGTGGCAGGGATGAGAAATGGTGGTTATGCAGAGTATTCTGCTGTAGATGAGAAAACAGTACTTCCAGCAGATAATGGTTTTTCATGGGAAGAACTCGGCTCTATGACAGTAACATGGATGACTGCTTGGATTGCTTTACATCAAATGGCTCGAGTTAGAGAAAATGAAATTCTACTAGTACAGGCTGCTGCTGGTGGTGTAGGTAGTTCTGCGGTACAACTTGGAGTTGCTCATGGAATGAAGGTATATGGTACTTCTTCTCCTCATAAATTTGAAACTATTAAGAAACTAGGAGGTACTCCCTTAAACTACCACGATTTTGATGAAATTTTGAGAAGAAATAATGAATTACCTGATTGTGTATTAGAATCCATTGGTGGTGATGTCTATAATCGTAGTTTTAAAATACTTGCTCCAATGGGACGATTAATAACTATCGGTGGAACTGGAATTCAAGTCAATAAATATAATCCAGTCTCTTTGCTGAAGGCGTGGAAGGCAATACCAAAAATCCATTTTAATCGATTAATCCGATTTTCAAAAGGTGTAATGGGTTTTCATATTGGGTACCTACTTGAAATTTCAGAGAAATTAATTGATGAATGGTATAAATTATTAGCTGTAATGAATTCGCATAATTTACGTCCTGTAATACATAAAGACCATATTTTTCCACTTTCTGAAGCGGGAAAAGCACATCAATTTATTCATGATCGAAAAAATGTAGGAAAAGTATTATTAGATGTCTCAAAATAAAATAAATTTTTGAATTTATTCATATTTTTTTAAATTATTCAATTACCTTTTGTTTAATAAAAAATGTATATTCTTTTCATATTCTTCTAGAAATTCTTATAATTATCAACTGTATGAGAAAAATAATAAAATCTTTAGATGGGTGATGGAAATAATAGAACTACTTGATAAAGTTGATGAGAGTTTTAATACTCTAAAATCAAATAATAAATTTGTAGTAAGAGATCGTGTGTATTTAGGCACTTCTGATTACGGAGAAAGTTTAGTCAGCTCTCATGATCAAGTTATTTATTGCAAGTCTGTATGTAGTACTATTTCAGGGAAGTATTATGACATTGAAAAACAAAAAATGAATGGAATTTGTAATAATATAATTGAGAGCATAGATATATTAAGAGATTATTCCAGTACATTGGAAAAAACCGATATCATACGATACAAGCAAATTGTAAAGTTAAATGTACTTGAATTAATTGTTTTAATAGAAAAAGGTACAAATTTCAAAGAAGATGAATATATTGAACCTGTTACTTTATCTGATGAAGAAGTATTAATCAAACGGAATCAGGCTATCATTGAAGATAACTTGGATCAGATTACATTGAGTTCTTTATGGAAAAATCAGGAAAGAAATGAGAGTAATCAATTAACCATACTCAAGGATACTATAGAGACCTGTAAGCAATTATCGAAAAAAATCACCCAAGGGATAAATTTACAACTATTATCACAAATCGCTCAAAAAATACGGGACGCCAGTGCTCAGGATTTGGAAACTCTGAAAGACCATTTAGGATGTTATATGACTATTTCAGCAATAATCAATGAAGGTGAGAATAATGGTGAAATGTTTACTGAATTAAATGCAGGAGGTATTACTTTAGAAGCTATTCGATTAGATATAGAAAGACGATTAAATACACGACGTTATAATTGGTTAGTACACTTATTTATCGAATGTGATGAAACAAATCAGGGAGAACGGGTTTTGTTTTGTTTTGCAACAAAGCTATTTGAATTATCCCGAAATAAGCTAGATGAATTTTCTTGGAATGTTAAGTTATTCAGTAGAATATCTAGTGATGGTGAATTAAAACGATTGATTATTCATTATTCTTTTCTATCAAGTACTTTGATCAGTGTGATTCATGATTTAGAGGAAATGGGTGAGCATGAATTAGTTGAAGAAATACTAAATCATCAGGATATTGTAGCTCAAGATGCAATCTCTGATTTGGAAGAAATTTATAAACCTGAAAATGTGAACTCAAGCCACTTAACCAAAGCTTTAAAGATACACATAGAAAAACTAAAAGAATTACTCCTTGTTGTAGCTGAATTTAATGATTTGAAGGATGTTATACGCGATATTATCAAAATACAGACAGGCAAGGATTTTGATGATCTGGAATTGATGGAATTTATAATCATGGGTGATAAAATAATCGATTAAAATTTTTTAACTAATATAATTTAATAAATACACTATGATTATGAAAAAAAAATATTATTAATTTGAATTTTAAAATTACTACACATGAATATTAAGTTTTGATAAATTGTTTTCTATTTTTACTGCGTATAATAATGGAAAATCCAATAAAACTAACCACAATCCAATTGATAGAATAAGATAAAAAGCTTTGATTTTCAGTGGTATTTTCAGTAGGTGTGACATTTGAAGTTGTATTTTGTGTATCTGATGAGGGTGGTGGGTTGTCTATCACATTGTAATGATATGTTTCAACAAGCCAATTTCCAACATTATCACTAATATATATATTCAAAATATGAATACCTGTACTTAATGGAGCTGTTATGGTACTTAATATAGATCTATTTGAACTACCATCCCAATTATACTGTGCAATGGAAATGCCACTTTCATCATAAATAGTTAAATCAATGCTAGAACCAGCAGTTATATTTGCACCATCATTTGGAGTTATTGACTCTATTGTAGGAGCAGTATTATCAACGATATATCGATATGATTCGTTAATCCAAAAACCACCGACATCTTGAACATAGACATTTAAGATGTGAGGTCCATCTGTAGTTATAATTGGAATGTGATAGAGTGGAGGGGTGATCGTTTGATTTGCATCACCATCCCAGTTGTAAATCACCTGATTAATTCCTTGTGTGTCTGAAACATCTAATACAATTGTTACATCTGAATTAATAACTGAATTATTCATTAGATTGATTGAATTTATAGATGGTAACTCATCTGTGTTGAATACAAAGGTTGATTGTACTATATTTTCAGCTTGATCCTTTGCAGTAACAGTTAAGGTATGTGTTCCCTCTGTGCTTGGTAAAGCAACATTATATGGTGTGGTTAAAACAACATTTGTAGTATCATCCCAATTATATTCTACACTATCAATACCATTAACATCTGAAATATCTAAGTTAATAATGCTATTTGTTAAATATGTACTTTCATTTGTGTGATTTGGTAGTGTGATTGTAGGTGATGTATTATCAATTATAAAGACAAATCTTTTTGCAACTTCATTTCCCGCATAATCTGAGCTGTAAACATTAAGTACATGTACACCTTCTGTAGCAGGTAATGTTGTAATTGGTTGAACTGTGTTTGTATAATTAATTCCTCCATTCCAATTATGTCTCAGCCATATAGCCATATAGTTATCACTGTATGAAATATTTACTGATAATCCTGATTGATATGCAGTATTATTATTCAAGTCTGTTAGTTCAATTGTAGGAGGAGTATTATCCACAATATAATTCCATGTAGTAATTGATAAACCAGTACTACTAGAACCATCATTCGCTGTTACCATAATATGAGTTGTATCTGAAAAATCAATTGAAGATGTATTCCAATCATAAACTGTTGATGCATGACCTGCTTGAATTAACTCCCATGTTTGTTTATTATCAAAAGAAATAGAAATATCATACAGAACCTGATGATTTTGGGTATCAAAAGATGATGTCCATTCTAATGTCTTAATACCTTTTACATGAGATGAAATCAAATTTAAAAATGAAAAACGAGTAAACGTATGTAAATCCGAATTATATGGTTTTACACGAGGGGTGGCATCTTGTTTTGAATATGGTAATGTATATGGAGTATCAACAATATTATTGATGTCTGCATCTGGTTGAACATGATCATCCCAAAAATTATTTCTTACCGTAGTTGTGGTGGTTAATATATTGATGTGTTTTCCAAAATTCCTTACAAAATCATTTAATTCTATTGTTAATGGTGAGGCAAGCTGATTATAAATAGCATAATCTGTATTCTCAAAAAATATATTACTTGCAATCAAATTAGAAGTCGCTGTGGCTTGTATTAAATATATACCAAATCGATTGAATGCCAAGGTATTGTTCATTATTGTATTTGATATTGCATTTGTTCCTAATTCTATAGCAATTCTTTGATGCGAATCTAATGTATTATTTGCAATGATATTATTTGATGAATAAGTAACATATATTCCTGCACCATTGGTTAAATAAGAGTTGGATAAGGTATTATTAACAATTACATTGGAAGTTGTAGTACCCATAATAGAAATTAATTTTGCAGATGCTATACCCTTTCCAATTACAATATTATGTTTGACCTGATTCAATGAACTTGACAGGCTTATTGTTCCATTAATAATAACATTGGAGTAAATCTGTGTATAATTACTACCTAAAGTAGAAATTGACCCTTCTATGATTAAATTATCTTCTATATTTTCTATGTTCTTATCCATACTAACAGATATGGAACCACCTATGAATGTATTATTTACTGCCTTATTTAATGAACTGGAAAAAGCTGCATAAAAATCAACTCCTGAGTTAATGAAAGTATTATTATTAACAATATTATTTCCTCCAGTTGATGAAAGTGATAATTTGGTTGCATAAGCCATTGTATTATATCTAACTATGTTATTTATTGCTGAAGGACCAGACATCTGTAATGGATACCATGTGAAATTTGATAGTGAATTACCTTGAACAATTGAATTTCCACTAGACGCGAGATTAATTCCATATGATCCAAGAATTATGATATTATTCTCGATTAGTGCATTATTTACTACTGAGAGGTAAATATTTGTTGTGCCATTTGATATGTAATTGTCCCTAATTATAAAAAATACATTTGTATTTCTAATGTCAATTAAATTTTGGGTTTTATCTCCAGTAATATTATAACCTTCAATAATATATGGATCTGCAGATGTACCAGATCCTGTCCATCCATAGGTCGTTTTAGCAGTTGCAAATGCTGCATCTCCATTTATCACAATTGGTGCGATTGAAGTATATGCAGATGGTGTAATTGAAGCTAGATTCTCTAGAAAAACCTGTTCCTTACCCATTTCATTGAGTGCTAAATTATTATAATAGTCTCTATCGATCACATTTAAACCAGATTGATATGTTGATACCTGTCCATTTAGGTTAATTTGTGTATTCTCTGTGTTATGATTATATTCTTCTAATTTATGATTTTCAGTATTTAATTCAAATTGAGATTGAAAATCTAATGTCACTTCTTTATCAGGAGCTTGTATTATTACTTTTTCAATATCTAGTGTAGTTGAAAGAGTTGTTCCTGTATAATTAAGAGAAAGGAGAAAAATCACAATTAAAAAAATATTTTTGTATGATATTTTCATAAAATCACTTGTTATACTCACTGTAGATTTCCTTTATATAACTTTTATTAGAGTGGATTATGTAAAATGTTGATGATTGTGTAGTGAAAAAAGAAATATTAGGCCATATTAAAATGATTCTTTGATGACATTTTACATTTAATAATTATGTATTAGAATAAAAAACCGATGGTCGAATGAAAAATTAAAAAAATGCAGATTGGTTTGAAAATTAGCTGTAATGATATATAAGACTTAATCTACATTTTTTAAACAAAGTTGGTTTTTGAAATCTAATGAGTTTATCAATTTTTGATAGAAAATAACCAAATGAAATTATCGATTCTAGAAATAATTTTATCTTATGGCATTTAACTCAAAATATGTCAATAAAGGTAGAATTCATAGAATTCGTCAAAGAACTAAAACTCTTTCATCCTTTTGATTTAATTGATATGGATACATCTTCATTTACAGAAATTCAAAATCAAGAAATCGAATCTTCATATGAGAAGGTTATATTAGAGGATTTTATTGATATAACAAATAATAAAATTACAGGGTTATATTTAACAAATACTAAAATGAATGAAATCCCTGATAGTATAAGCAAATTTACAGATCTTGAGATATTAGATCTTAGATCCAATCGAATAAATCAGATATCTCCACAAATTTCTGCCTTAAAAAACCTAAAAACCCTGATACTACGGGACAACAAAATTACTGAATTACCCGAATCTATTGCAGAATTAAAAAATCTTGAGGAGTTAATTTTATGCACAAACAAATTAGTTAGATTACCTAGATCACTATCTCAGCTCAATAACCTTAGAATTCTCAATGTTGCTGAAAATCACCTGGTTAAATTGGATGAAGAATTGTCCAAATTAACTAAATTAGAGAATTTTGATTTTACTTTTAATGAACTTGAAGAAATTCCAGAGATATTCACTGGATTGACAAAATTAACAAGTATTGATTTTACTGAAAATAGAATTAAATTTATTCCAGATTCAATTCATAATATAGTTACTCATCTCAAATCAAATTCTGCAAGAATAAAATTCAGAAATAACGAACATATGAATGATACTGCTGCTGTGAATAATTTTATTCGATATGAACCAAAGGATATTGATGAAGTCGTTCGATATCCTGTCACAAATCAACTGATTTTGAAAACTAATGATTTCATTTTATTTAATCAGTTGTCTGATAATTTTGAGAATTTATTAGAATTTGATTTGTCTTTGTTTTCGTGGAAAAACAAATCCAAATATTACTTTTACGAGCAATATAATCAAATCTTTCCATCGCTGAAAATTAGAAATCTAGAGGATAATAATCCAATTGATAAATTAGTCATAATTGATTTAAAAACCTATAATTCACTTACAAATGATGAAAAGAAAGAGTTACATACAAAATATTATCAGAAAAAGTTCTATATGGATGATCAATATTTTAATCCCTCACAAGAAATATTTAATTCTTATATAACCATTGATAATAATATCTTATTAGTCAATGATTTAATTGAAGATATAGACGTTTTGATACAGAATAAACTTTTCCAACAGTATATTAATGATTATATTGAAGCAATTGAAGTAATCTGTCCATTTCCTAGGAATAAATTAAAGCACTTATTGAATGAATACATGCGGTCATTTGAGCCTAATGAGAAATTATTAGCAAACAAATTTTATGAAAACATTTACCTGAATAAAGGGAATATTATCGAAAAGTACATTCCTAATTACATTCCTAATTATGTTACGTTTCTTTACTTTATTATAGGGTCTCTTATTGTTTTTGGATTTAAATTAACAGTTGGTGCAACTGATTTATATATCAATGGTTGGTTAGAACAGATTATTCTTGCTATATTCTTTGTGTTTCAGGTTTATCAGGGATTTACCATTCAGGAGTATGCAAAAAATTTTATTGAACGATTAGAGAATTTCAATAATCAGATAAGTTCCTTAAAAATTGGTAGTAGTATAACCTCAAAATTATTTGTTTTCATTTCAAAACTAAGGAGCTCATTTGGAGTTTTAGTTATCCTTGTTTGGATATCTGCACTAACTTCAATTGACAAAACACTAGGAAAACTTGATTTATTTGATTATTCTTTTGGTAATGAGTTTCTTGATGATTTTGTTACTGTGATTGGTAGTATTGTCCTATTCCTAAGCAGTTTTAATGTTAAATTTTTATTACCTGAATTACCATTTTTATCCTTCGCTTTCTTTTCAGATTTCTTCAGCATCTTTATTCGTTCACTTGGTATTTTAGGTGTATTTTGGGCTGTGTATGAAGGTGGCTGGAAAGTGATTATCTTTCCAACTTTAGTGGAGGAAAGGGATTTTGGAGATAAATTAGATTGGTATGAGGTATTGGCACTACCAATAGGGATAGCTGTGTTGATAATTGGTTTGATAATTGATAATTCACGTGTTGCCTCATTACCTATAATACTTTTTCAACTAGGTTTATTACTTGGTGGTGTACTTCATGCAGTAGTAAACAAAAGAGATAGATATCAGATGTTTTTCACCTTAATATTCATTATTTGTCTTGGATTGTCTTTGAGTTTAATAGAATCTAATACTTCAGATTCATTTTCTAGTGAGACAAAGGTTATACAAATAATAATTCTATTTTCTATTTTGATAGTTCTTGTCATACCCGCAGACATCGCTCGTAAATTCTTATTTATTCCCTTTTTTATTCCGATGTTGCTTGAATCATACAAACAAAAAAATAAACTTATAATTGATGATGAATGGTTTTCAATAAGAATTGAAGGTATTGAAGAAATAATTTCAAGTGTACACCAAAAGGCAGATCTAAAGGAATATAAAGATGCAATTAATTTAATTTGGAAAGCTATATTTCGCATATTTAGTGAATTGTTGACTTATGAACATAGTAAACAGAATACAATAAAAGATATATTTTCTCATACACAATATGGGATTGATTATGATTCTGCCTTATATGATATATTTGAAGAATCTACAATCTTTGATATACTCCCCTATATTGAAAAAGCAAAATATAGTAATTTAGTTATAAAAGAAACAGATTATGAATATGTATATCCGAAATTTGTTGAATTCTACAAATCCATTTTGGAATTTAGAGATGAAATAATAAAAATAAATATTATCCGAATGAAAGAGAATACAAGTGATAAAAGATATAATTCTCGAAGAAGAAGAAGAAGAAAATACAGATCCATTAATAATTGGGATTACAATGATAATTATTGGCATAACCTAATAACACTAGAAGTTAAATCTAAGTATGATAGGATACTTGAAAATAAGCCAAATATATTAACTTTAATTGGTATTTCAAGATATGAGAATGGACCTACAAAAAAAATATGGAATATAATTAGTAAGAATGCAAATATTAATGGGAATTTAAGCTATAATCATGATTTTGGTATTTTTAAATATTTAAGAAAATCAATCTCTTTAGAGAAAGATTCCACTGAAGATTTAGTAACAACAATAACAGTACTTATGTTATATGTAATTCTACCACTCCTATTCTTTTCCTATTTGTCCTTTCTCCCCATATACATTACTATCATAATTCTAGTATCATGTATAATAATATGGTATTTATTTGATCAATACCATCCTTATGAAATAAAACAATTAATGAAAGAGATGAAAATATCTTCGATTCATAATAAGTTAATAAAATTTGAGTATTCAGAAGGAAATTTAAATTCAGTAGTATTAACTCTAAATAATGCCAATTCAATCCCCAAATCCATTCAATTACTGAAAACAGTAAAAGAACTGACTATCAATTCAGAATCTCTGGATACAATCCCAGAACAAGTGGGGTTAATTAACAAGCTAGAATTTTTATGTATAAATGGTGTAAATATAACAAATATTCACAGTAATATAGGGAAGTTAGAGAATCTAAAAAAGATATTTATAGAAAATACGCAGATAAAAAATCTACCTGAAACCATTTTTCAAAATAATACTCTTGAGGAGATTCATCTTGCGAACAACTTAATTGAAACAATACCTCAAGAACTGAGTGATATGCAAAGCCTGACCTTGTTAGATTTGCATGGTAATAATATAACTACACTTCCTGATACAATAGGTGAATTACAAAAAATCACCATGCTTGATTTCAGTAATAATAAACTAGAAGATCTACCAAGATCCTTGACTAAATTAAAAACACTCAAATTTTTTGAAATTACTCATAACCCGTTAAACCAATTATCTTCTGAACTCAAAATATGGTTGAGGAAAATGGAAAATTCATTGGTTACTGACCTATCCTTCTTCAAGAATTTTGATATCTCCGACGGTTAATTTATAAAACACTAAACTCAATGAATATTGGATTGATTCACCTCACCTGAACAAATAATGTAG